>ERZ1066130.7-NODE-7-length-145526-cov-17.118010_pt1 | contig 145526 bp, 114 predicted proteins | sample MGYA00382777_ERZ1066130 | MGnify/ENA primary metagenome ERZ1066130 (study PRJEB33369, sample SAMEA5778360) | biofilm metagenome | biome: Industrial cooling water; feature: Water cooling tower basin; material: Biofilm | place: United Arab Emirates | collected...
GGCCGGTCAGACCGATCGGACCCTGAGGACCAACCTCGCCCTGCAGGCCCTGCGGACCCTGAGGGCCAACGGGACCCTGCGGACCAACTTCACCCTGCGGACCAGCCGGGCCGGTCAGGCCGATCGGACCCTGAGGACCAACTTCACCCTGCACGCCCTGCGGACCCTGCGGGCCAGCCGGACCCTGCGGACCGACTTCACCCTGCAGGCCCTGCGGACCAGCCGGGCCGGTCAGACCGATCGGACCCTGCGGGCCGACTTCACCCTGAAGGCCCTGCGGACCAACTTCACCCTGCGGACCGGCGGGGCCGGTCAGACCGATCGGACCCTGAGGACCGACCTCGCCCTGCAGGCCCTGCGGTCCCTGAGGACCAGCCGGACCCTGAGGACCCACTTCACCTTGCGGACCAGCGGGACCAGTCAGACCGATCGGACCCTGCGGGCCGACTTCACCCTGCGGACCAGCCGGGCCAGTCAGACCGATCGGACCCTGCGGACCGACCTCGCCCTGAAGGCCCTGCGGACCCTGAGGGCCAACTTCACCCTGCGGACCCTGCGGGCCAGCCGGACCCTGCGGACCGGCGGGGCCAGTCAGACCAGCCGGACCCTGCGGGCCAACCTCGCCCTGCGGGCCTTGCGGACCGGCGGGGCCCTGCGGGCCGGCCGGGCCGGGGTTGCCGTTGAGCGCGTACAGCGCGTACGGCGTCGGACGCAGTGCCGTGCGCGGGTTCAGCGTGATGAACGAGCCCACACCGGCGGGCGTACGCACCGAGATCTCGAGGTACCGACCGCTGCCGTCGAACGCGTTCACGCCGAAGTCGAGCGACGCCGCGAAACGGCCGTTGCTCGGCGTGAGGTTCAGCGTCTGCAGCGTCGGTCCAATCTGGTTCCCGCCCGTGAGCGCATCGAACAGACGGAACTCAACATCCGCGGCACTGAACAGCGGCAGACCCTGGAAACGGATCTCACCCTGATACGTAAACGCGGTGCCCGGGTTGGCCAGCACCGGCGATGCCGAGCCGGCGGCCATGACCATCGCGAGCAGACCAACCGCCAGGTTCTTCGAGTTCATCACGAGCGAATCTCCATCAAAAGGGGAACGACTTGAGCGAGCACTGATGGATGCCAGAGGCGTGGTTTCAGAGCCACCAGTTTGGGGAGCCTCCACGATACCCCCGATATGCGGCATCTGCCAAGAAACCGGAGCGGCAGACTGCCCAAATTATCAGCCATTCAGGCTCATAATTGCGGTCAGCTTCACAATCACCCATCTTGATGAACTCGCTGAAGCCACCAGCCGGTCGGTCGCGGCTCGGTCTCCGCGCCCCCACGATCAAGGCCCTGGACACATCCTGGCGTTGATCCCGCCGCGGTCGCGCGGCGATGACGGCGGGCAAGCCCGGTGCGTCTGAAGGTATAGTCTGATCGTGAGCGAGCACATGAGTTCCAACGCGGACGCGGCACCTGCCGCGGGCGGGGCCGATGGGCGGACGCCGACGGTTCGTATCCGCGGGCTGGTCAAGCGGTTCGACGGGCGAACGGTGCTTGATGGGGTGGACCTGGACATCTATCCCGGCGAGACGCTCGTGGTCATGGGCGGCTCGGGCTGCGGCAAGAGCACGCTGCTGCGCTGCCTCATCGGCTCGCTGACCATCGATGAGGGCACGGTCGAGCTTTTCGGCCGCAACCTCTCCGTGCTCGATGAGCAGGGCATGGATGAGGTCCGCAAGAAGTTCGGCATCCTGTTTCAGAGCGGCGCGCTGTACAACTCGATGACCATCGCCGAGAACGTGGCCCTTCCGCTGGAGGAGCACACGGACCTGGGGCGCGAGATCATCGACATCACCGTGAAGATGAAGCTCGAGCAGGTCGGGCTGCGCGAGCACGCCGAGAAGTTCCCGTCGCAGATCTCTGGCGGCATGAAGAAGCGCGCCGGCCTGGCGCGGGCGATGGCCCTTGACCCGCAGATCATCTTTTACGACGAGCCGAGCGCCGGGCTGGACCCGGTCACCAGCGCGGAAATCGACCAGTTGATCCTCAACACCACGCGCGGCCTCGGCGTGACGAGCGTGGTCGTCACGCACGAGATGGACAGCGCCTTCACGATCGCCGATCGGATGGTGATGCTCGACAAGGGTCGGGTTCTGAAGATCGCGGACCGGGCGTGGTTCGATGGGCTGCGCAAGACCGAGGGCGCGGCGGTGCAGAGCCTGAGCACCGATGAGCGGATCATCAGGCAGTTTCTGCGGGGGGATGCCGAGGGCCCGATCACGCAGCGTCGTGATGCGACGAACTATGCTGATGATCTTCTGGGCGGCGGGCCGGCGATGAGCTCGGTCCCGACGGTTCAGGCGACGCGGCGGCGCGACTAGTCGATCTTTCAGACGGGCCCGAGCCGGGTCTGATGTGGGCCGGAGCGAGTCACACCGAGCACGCCGCGGCAGGAGCGGCGGCGAGAGCCAGCAGGGAGCACGATGAGCGCACGCAGCAGCAGAAACGCACTGGTTGCCGGATTGCTCGTGACCTTCGGGCTGGTGCTGATCGTCGGCTCCGTGCTCATCCTCGCGGGCGTGACCGAGAACCTCAAGTACTCCTCGCGGTACGTGGTGGAGTTCAGCATCGGCGATGGTGCCGAGGGCCTGGAGGCGGGTTCGATCGTCAAGGTCGGCGGACGCCGCGTCGGGCGCGTGGTGGGGCTTCGGTTCCTGCCGGAGGATGCGCCCCGCAAGACCGGCATCGCGGTGGACATCGTCATGACCCCCGAGGTCACGCTGTACCGCAACGCGCGCCCGTTCCTGCAGTTGCCGCTGCTGGGCTCGGCCGGATCGATCAACATTCCCAACGTTGGCGATCCGTCGCTGCTGACGCTGGGGCCCGGCGATGACGGCGTGCTGCGTCAGGGCGAGCGACTTTCCGGCAAACTCGCGCCGCCGTCGTTCCTGACGCAGGCGGGGTACGAGCAGGAGCAGGCCGACCAGCTCCGGCTGATCCTTCGTCGCGGCGCGGAGATCGCCGACCGAATGGCGCGGGCGACCGAGAAGGTCGAGCCCATCATGCACAACGTCGAGGTCTTCACCGACGACGCCAAGGCGATCTCGGGCGAGATCCGCTCCGGCGTTCGGCGCTGGACGCCCAGGATCGACAGGACGATGTCGAACGTCGAAACCGCGACGGACGAGCTGTCCAAGGGTGCGACCGATGCGCGCGGCGTGCTCGCCGCGGCTCTGCGGCTGATCGACGCCAACCGCCCGCGCATCGATTCGATCTTCGAGTCGGCCAGCCAGCTCGCCGAGAAGATGAACAAGGACTTGTACAACCGCGTCGCGGCGAGCGTCACCGAGGCGCAGGGAGCGCTCGCGGAGTTCAACGAGGTGGGCCAGCGCACCAACGCGCTGCTGGCCGAACTCTCGCCGGAACTCCGCATCATGCTGGCCAACGCCCGGCTGAGCAGCGACCAATTGCTGCTGACCATGACCGAGGTTCGGCGCAACCCGTGGCGGCTGCTGTACACGCCGAGCCGACGTGAGATGGAGCAGGAACTGGTCTTCGAAGCGGCGCGGGCCTTTGCGCAGTCGGCGAGCGACCTGCGCGCGGCCAGCGCATCGGTCGAGAGCGTGCTCGCGGCGATGGAAGCCGGGCAGACACCGGCGGATGCCGAGTCGCTCCGCGCGGTGCAGGCAAGGCTGGCCGAGGCCTTTGAGAAGTACGCCAAGAGCGAGAAGAAGTTCCTCGACCGCGTCGTGCGGGAAAGCAAGTGATCAATCGGGCGCGGGCGGACGGTCAAGCACGATCGTGATCGGGCCGTCATTCTCGAGGGACACGAGCATTTCGGCACGGAACACGCCGCGTTGAGTCGGCACCCCCGCCGCGGCGATCGCGTCGGCCATGGCGTTGAACATCGGCTCGGCGTGCTCGGGACGCATGGCACGATCGAAACTCGGGCGCCGGCCCTTGTGCGCATCGCCCGCGAGCGTGAAGTTGGGGACCAGCAGCACGCCGCCGGTGACATCGAGGACCGAGCGATTCATCTTGCCCTGATGGTCCTCGAAGATCCGCAGGTTCGCGACCTTGTCGACACCCCAGGCGATGCAGTCGCGGGCATCATCGACATCGAACCCGACGAGAACGAGAAGGCCGACGCCGATGCGAGCGCGGACCTCTCCGGCGACGGTGACAGATGCGGAACGGACGCGTTGGATGACAAGACGCATGGGATGTCAGGAAGTGGCCGCCAACGCGAGGATGCGCGAGTCAATCGGGAGCGGTTGCGGCGTTGACTTTGGCGCTCGCACCACCGCCGGATGGCCGGGATTGAGAACGACATTGAGCTCGCTGCGAAGCACCACACTCGGGACCCGCAGCGCGGCAATCCCCTTGACGAAGGCGGCGACACCGACCGTCCGTGTGATGTCATCGTCAGGAACCTCACCCCTTCGAATCATGACGGCGACATCCTCCCGAACATCCACGATGTGAGACGGTTCGATCCGCACGGAGGCGTAGACGTACTCCCGCAGCACGCGAGCACTGGGAACATGAACGAGCACCTCCAGCACCGCCAGCGGGAGCGATGTTGAGCAGTAAGCGACCCGCATTCCCGCGGTGTTCCATCGACCGGGGTGCTCCGCCGCGCCGGAACCATCGAAGATGGTCCTGGCGTGTTCCCGCCTGCAGATCCGCCAAAGCGTGATGCTCACGCGGGGATTCCGTGCGCCAGGCGATCCAGCAACGCCTCGATCCGCGCCAAGCCGTCGGGCGTCGCGGCGATGACGGCCGGGGGCTGGTTGTTGAGCGCGATCGCCGGCGATCCCATCCAGCGGGCCGCTTCACCTCTGTCGCCCCCGAAGAACGCCATCACGACGCGGAAGGCTTTGTCCAGCCTGCGGAGCCGGGGTTCGGAAATCTCCCGGACAATCTCGAGCTTCGCGGAGCCGGACATCATGCTCACCGGGACATCAAGAATCGCGGCGGCGAGTTCGGCGGGCTTCGGGCTGGTCGCGGCGATCGCGTCGAGCGTTGAGACGCTCGCTCTACGCGCAACGCTCCGCGGCTGCTTGACGACCATCTTCATGATCTTCGACCGCTGGGGCCGGGCCACCCACACGACATTGATGCCCTTGGGAGTCGCTCGTGACGGCTTGATCCGTGACATCGTGGGCTCCTTCAGCGTGCCGCGCTCGCTCAAATCCGCTTCAGCGCATCAACCAGCGCATCGATGTGTCCCATCGTATGCGCCGCCGAAATCTGGCACCGCAGCCGGGCGTGGCCTTCGGGCACAACCGGGTAGCCGAAGCCGATGACGAACACGCCCAGTTCGAGCAGCCGCTTGCTCATGGCGATGGCCTTGGCCGTGTCGTGAACGATGATCGGGCAGATGGCGGTCGGGCTGGGCAGCACATCAAAGCCCGCGGCCTTGAGCTTGGTGCGCGCGTACTGGACGTTGTCGCGCAGGCGCTGCACGCGCTGGGGCTCGCGGCGGAGCACCTCGATCGCCTTGGTCGCCGAGCACGCGACGGTGACGGGCAGCGCATTGGAGAACAGCGTGGGCCTGCCGCGCTGGATGATCAGGTCGATCGCCCGCCTGCTGCCGGCCACGAAGCCGCCCGCGCCGCCGCCCAGGGCCTTGCCGAGCGTGCCGGTGAAGAGGTCCACGCGGCCGCTCCGCGCGCCCCCGTCGATCATCTCCCAGTGCTCGTGGGTGCCGCGGCCGAGCGTGCCCATGACGCCGTGACCGTGAGAGTCATCAACGACGAGCATCGCGTTGTACTCATCGCACATGGCCCGCATCGCCGGCAGGTCGGCGATGGAACCCTCCATGCTGAACACGCCGTCGGTCACGACCCAGATCTGGCCGGTGACGTCCTTGTTCGCGCGTGCGGCCTGCAGCGCGGCACGCAGGCTCTTCTCCCCCTCGAGCGTGTTGTTGCGGTACACGCTCTTGTGCACGCCCTTCTTGATCGTCGTCGCAAGCCGGATGCTGTCGATGATGCACGCGTGGTTGAGTTCATCGGAGATGATCATGTCCCCGGGCTCGCACAGCGTCGGGAAAACCGCCTCATTGGCCGTCCACGCGCTGACGAACGTGTACGACGCCTCGGTGCCCATGTACTGCGCGATCGCGTGCTCGAGCGTCTCGTGCGGCGTGAATGTGCCGCAGATGAAGCGCACGCTCGCGGTGCCCGCGCCGTACTTCTTCAGCCCCTCGATGCCCGCGTCGATGACCTCGGGGTGATTCGCCAGGCCCAGGTAGTTGTTGCTGCAGAAGCACAGCACATCGCGGAACGACCCGTCTTCACGCCGCATGCGAACGGAAGCATCCATCGGCGAGTCGAGCATCTGAAGGTGCTTCCAAAGTCCGTCACGCCGGAGCTGATCGAACAAGGCGTCGGTTCGGGTATCGAACGGCGTGCGAGTCATGGCGGCGGTTCCCGGCGATGTCGAGAGAGTGGTCATGGGTTGAGGATACTGCCGACACCCCGCCGCGTGGGGTTCTCGGGCCGGGGCAACGGGCAATGTCGCCCGGATTCGGAGACGGGGCAATGCCGCCGACACGGGGTCGTTGTGCTGCGGTCCATCCGCCCAACCTCATTCCGGAGGCCACCATGCCCCCTTCGATGCTCCCGATCATCGCAACGCTTGTGCTGACGCTGGTTTCCGGCTGGCTGTCGAATCAGGCCCGGGCGCAGGCCGTCACGCCTGCCAGCACCCCGGCCAGCGCCCCGGCCAGCAGCACGGCTGGCGGCGCAGCCAGCATTCCGGCGGACGCGACCAAGGCCTTCGCACAAGCCGCGGCGTACTCCGAGCAGTTCTCGGGCCGGGCGGTGCTGATCATGGTCAACGGCGCGATCGTTCACGAGGCGTACGCCAGCGGCTGGAACGCCGGCCGCGCCCACCCGCTGGCCAGCGGCACCAAGAGCTTCACCGGCGTGACCGCGATCGCCGCGATTCAAGATGGTCTGATCTCATCGCTGGATGAGGTTGTCAGCGACACGATCACCGAATGGAAAAACGACCCGCGCAAGAGCAAGATCACCGTGCGCCATCTGCTCACGCTCTCCAGCGGCCTCGACCCCGCTGAGGCAACCCTCGGTAGCCGCGGCGCGCCGGGCGGCGGCGTTCTTGGCAAGGGCCGGAACACGAAGATGGACCAGATCCGCGGCAGCGAGTCGGTTGACGACAAGTTCGCCCATGTCATCACCGTGCCCAGCAAGCACGCCCCCGGCGAGCGCTTCGAATACGGCTCATCACACTTCTACGCCTTCGGCGAGTTTCTTCAGCGCAAACTCGAGAAGAGCGACCGCCCGGAGAAGACCACGCTCTCGTACATGAACGCGCGGATCTTCGAGCCGTGCGGCCTGCCGTCGGGCCGGCTGAACATCGGGCAGGATCGTGCGGGCAATCCGAACCTTCCCGGCGGATTCCGCTTCACCGCGCGAGAGTGGGCAGCCTTCGGCGAGTTCGTCCGGCTTGGCGGGGCGATCCGCAAGCCCGACGGCACGCTCGACCAGCATCTCGACCCCGCGCTTTTCCGCGAGTGCTTCACGCCGAGCGCGACCAACCCGAACTACGGCCTGACGTGGTGGCTGCTCCGCGACCCCAGCGCCGGTCAGGAGGGCGACGAGGGCGGCCGCCGATCCCTGGCACCGCGTGAGCGACTGCGCAACGAGGCGAATCAGACAGGGCCGCTCGTCGGGCCTGATGGCAAGCCTGTGGACGTGTACATGGCCGCGGGGCTTGGCAAGCAGCGACTGCTGATCGTGCCGGCGTACGGCCTCGTGGTCGTGCGGTTCGCGGAGAACACGCCGCAGGGCGCGGGCTTTGCCAACGACGCGTTTCTGACGCCGATTCTTCAGGGCGTGCGGGCGATGAGCCCCGCTGCCGCCGACGGCGAGCCGCCGGCCAAGCCGCGGGGCTCGCGCTGATGGTTCCGAAATCGCGTGCCGCCCTGCGGATTCACGCGGTAGCATTGGCCCTATGACCTACACCGTGCTCGCGCGGCGCTACCGGTCCCGGACCTTCCAGGAACTGGTGGGCCAGAACGCCATCGCCCAGACGCTCCAGTCCGCCATCGCGCAGAACCGCGTCGCGCACGCGTACCTGTTCACCGGCACCCGCGGCGTGGGCAAGACCAGCACCGCGCGCATCTTCGCCAACGCGCTGAACAACCCCGACAACGACCCCGCCATCGCCCGCGCGGTCATGATGGGCCAGGACACCGACACGATCGAGATCGACGCCGCGAGCAACAACTCCGTCGACAACGCCCGCGAACTCATCGCCAACGCCAGCTACCGCCCGCTGCGCGGACGCAAGAAGGTCTACATCATCGACGAAGTCCACATGCTCTCGAACCAGGCGTTCAACGCGCTGCTCAAGACCATGGAAGAGCCGCCGGATCACGTCGTGTTCATCCTCTGCACGACCGAGACGCACAAGGTTCCCGCGACGATCCAAAGCCGCTGCCAGCGGTTCGACTTCCGCTCGATCTCCGCCGGCGAGATCGCCGGGCACCTCCGCGAAGTGCTCACCCAGGAGAGCATCCGCGTCGATGAAGAAGTGCTGCTCATGATCGCGCGCCTGGCCAACGGATCGATGCGCGATGCACTGAGCCTGACCGAACGCCTGCTGGCCTCGGGTGAGAAGCACCTGACCGTCGCGCTGCTCGAGGGGCTGCTCGGGCTGGCCGACCGAGCCCTGATGGTCGAGTTCGTCGATGCGCTGGCCGAGGCGAACCCTCGCGGCGCGCTGGAAACCGCGGACAAACTCTTCCGCAAAGGCACCGGCATCGATCTGTTCTGCTCCACGCTGGCCGAGCGCTTTCGGGACCTGATGGTGCTGCGGACCTGCGGCACCGACACACCGATGGTCGAACTCGCGGGCGAGGGGCGCGAGGTCGCGATCCAGCAGGCCGCACGCTTCGACGCGGCGGGGCTGAGCTACATGATCGCGCTGGTCGAGAACATCTCCAAATCGGCGAAGAACTCCAGCGTGCCCAGGGCGCTCATCGACGCGATGATCGTGCGCCTGGCCTTTGCGGAGAAGTTCGCCGATGTCACGGCGATGCTCGCGGGGCGCGTCGCCGCGCCGGGCGCGCCGACGGGCGGGCCGTCGCAGGTGCAGATCCCGCCACGCCCGGGCATGAGCCCCGCCGGAGCCGCGGCAAAAAAACGCTGACCGGAGATCGCACGGGCGGCAGCGACACGGCCGATCGACCGGTCGTCGCCACGATCCCGCCCCCGCGTTCTCCGGAGTCCGCACCATCGCCGCGAGTTCCTGTCCAGACCGCCAGCACCGTTGCGCCGACGGTCGCCACGCAGGCGGTCACTGTTCCCTCGCCCGCGCCCGCTTCGGGCGACAACGCGGCACTGTGGGCGCGGTTCCTCAAGGAGAGCGAGTCATTGCCCGGCGCGAGCGCGTTGCTGGCCCAGTGTCGGCTTGCCGATGCGAGCCCGGGCAAGATCGTCATCGGCTGCGCCGCGAGCACCGAACGGCTGCTCTCCGGCCTTGCCGCACGCCTTGGCACCGCCGCGACGCGTGCCGCGGGGCAGGGCACGGCGGTGGAACTGCGCCGCGATGATTCGCTGGCCTCATCGCTGCCGAGACTTGTCCCAACCGGCGAGGCCGCCGCGGCGGGCCCGTCCATCCCGCAGCGTCCCGCAGCGCCAGCGTCCGGCGCTCGCGCGCCCGCCGGCCCGAACCCCGCGGAGGTCGCGATGGTTCGAGAGCACCCGCTGGTCAAGCAGGCCATGACGATCTTCGCCGGCCGCATCAAGGACGCGAAGATCGAAGTGCCCGCCGAGAGCCCGGAATCGCCGCCGCCGGACGAAGGGTGAGCGATCACTTCGGGACTTGAAGTGCCCTGGAGATTCGGGATCAGCCCAGAACGCGGTCGAGTTCGGCCTGCGTGGTCATATTCAGCCGGACCTTCATCTGACCATCATCCATGAGCGTGCGCATGCCGCCGGCCCTGGCGGTGTCGCCCAGTTCCATCGCATCGGCGCGTCGGCTTGCCAGCCGGCGGAGCGGATCGGTCATGGTCATGAGCTCGAACACACCGAGCCGCCCGTAGAAGCCCGACCCGCCGCAGCGCTCGCAGCGGTGCTCGCCGACAACATCGGGTGCCCTGCCGGTGCCGTTGCAGGTGGTGCAGGTGCGACGCACGAGTCGCTGGGCCAGCACGCCCAGCAGCGTGGACGTGACCAGGTACGGCTCGATGCCGATGTCGATCAGACGGGTGATGGCGCTGGGCGCATCGTTGGTGTGCAGCGTCGCGAGCACGAGGTGGCCGGTGAGCGATGCCTGCGTGGCCAGATCGGCTGTTTCCTTGTCGCGGATCTCGCCGACGAGGATCACATCGGGGTCCTGACGCAGCAGCGCCCGCAGCCCCGCGGCGAAGGTCACGCCCCGCTTGGCGTTGACCTGCGTCTGGCTGATGCCGTCCAGGTGGTACTCGACGGGATCTTCAACGGTCATCACGTTGCGGCTGCCGCGGTCGATGGTGCCGAGCGCGCCGTAGAGCGTGGTGGTCTTTCCCGAACCGGTGGGTCCGGTGACAAGGACGATGCCGGTTGGTCGAGCGATGAGCGCGGTGAACGTGTCGCGCATGTCCGCGAGCATGCCGACCTGCTCGAGGGAGAGCTGAGTCTGGCTCTGGTCCAGCAGTCGCAGAACAATGCGCTCGCCGTAGACATTCGGCAGCACCGACAGGCGGATGTCGATCTTGCGCGAGCCGATCCGCACGTTCGTGTGGCCGTCCTGCGGGCTGTGGCGGTTGGCGATGTCCAGTTCGGTCATGACCTTCAATCGCGAACTGATCGCCGGCGCGAGGCTCAGCGGCGGGACAAAGGCCTCGCTGAGCATGCCGTCGATGCGGAAGCGGATCGACAGCCGGTTCTCCATCGGGTGGATGTGGATGTCGCTGGCCCGCCGGCGCAGAGCCTCGAAGAGAATCATGTTCACCAGACGGATCACGGGCGTCTGGCGGGCCAATTGCAGCAGGTCGTTGCTGGCCCGGATGCTGCCCGCGGCGCTGGCGATGGCCTGCTCGTCCAGCGGCATTTCTTCCACGATCTCGGTGACCAGATCCTGCTTCTGCTCGTAGCCGCGGTTGATGAGATTCGTCACCGCCGCGCGCGGCGCGAGCACCAGCCGCACCGGCATGTCGAGCATGTCCTCCAGCAGCGAGAAGATCGCCGGCTGCATGGGCTGGCTGGTGACGATAAGCATCACACCGCCGTCGCTGGAGAGTCCGGCGACCTGATGCTCACGCGCGAGCGAGCCGGGGATCACCTCGTAGAAGCGAGCGGCCGACTCCTGGAGTTTCGGCTCCATCGACAGCGCAAGGCCGGTGCGCTCGCTGAGTTTCTTCAGCGCCGCGTGCTCATCGATCGCCAGCATCGACAGCAGCACGTCCCACGGCTCGGTGTCGGAGCCGGGCAGATCGGGGAACGACTTGAGTTGATCGGCCTTGAGTGTCAGCGGGCCGAAGAGCTGGGCCACGCGATTCCAGTCTCGCTCGGGCGCACGCTCGATCGCGCCCGCCGCACCGTTCGCATCGGCGATGACGATCGCGCCGGCGCTCCGCGCCTGCTCGTCGGCCTTTGCTCTGCCGTTGTCCGCCTTGCCCACGCGTGAACACTCCGATGCGAAAGCGATCGAACCTCACTCGCCGTCCGGACGCCCCGTCGACACCGGAGCCGCCGGCACCACCGGCATGCTCTGCGGGTCCATCGGCTCGGGGGCTTGGCCCGGTGCCGGAGTCTGGCCCATTGGCGCCACACCGCGACCGATCTCGATCGTCACCGGCTCGACCGGCGGCAGCCGCTCGGGGATCTTCACCGCGATCAGAGGGCCCTTGGTCAGCAGGCGAGCATCATCGAACGTCGGGTCACGCATGATCCGCGGCGTGATGAAGACGTAGATCGTCCGCTTGCGGTTGGCCTTGCTGATGTCGCCGAAGAGCAACCCCACCAGCGGTATGTCCCCGAGCAGCGGGATCCGAGCTCGAGAATTGCTCACATCGTCCACCGTCAATCCGCCCACGACAATCGTCGAGTCGCTCGGGACTGTCACGCTGTCGCTCTTGAAGTTGCTCGTGCTCTTCGGTGGCGGGAGATTGCCCGTGCCCTCGCCGTCGAAGCTCGACAACTCCAGATCGAACTGCAGCCGCAGATAATCACCCGAAGAGATCTGCGGCTTGACCTTGAGTTTCGTGCCCGCATCCTCGTAGCCGCCGAAGCCCGTCAGCGTCGTTCCCGCGCCGCCGCTCTGGCTCTGGGTCTGCGTCGGCCGCTGATCGATCGCGGTCAGTTCGGCCTCTTCGTTGTCGTCGACCAGAAGCTTGGGCGATGCGATGATTCGCGTATCGACCTTTGTCGCCAGCGCGTTGATGATGATCGGGACCTCGTTGCTCTTGATCAGCGCCGCGGTCAATCCGCGGGCGGCGTTCGCCGCCGCGGGTGTCTGGAGCCCGACCGCCGTTGCCGGCGTGGACCAGATCGATCGCGCCGCGATCGTCTGCCCGCCGACACGGATGAGCTGGCTCTCCACCGAAAGGTCCAGCGTGTCGTTGTCGACCACCGTCACGATCATCGCCTCGATGTACACCTGCGGGCGACGCTGGTCCAGACGATCGATCAGCCTGCGGAACTGGGGCTGCACACGCTTGGCCGCCTTGACGATCACCTGGTTGTTCGGCTTGTCGGCCAGCACGAACACATCGGCGCTGGAGAAGTCCCCGATCTCGCTCGCGCCCGTCGACGCTGCGGCCGCCTGCGGCTGGTCCAGAAGCCGGTTGTCAACACCCGGCGGTGAGTTGATCCGCCGCGGCTGCGTCCCTGTCCGGCTGCCCGTCAGCCCCGGCAGCAGCTCCGTCCCGCGGCCCGTCGGCAGCGAGTTGGTCACCAGCGAACGGACGATCTCGGAGACATCCTCGCTCTTGGCGTTGCGCAGTTTGTAGAACTCGTAGACGATCGCCTCTGCTTCGGTCAGAGGCTCGAGCGTCTTGATCATCGCCTCGAGCCGTTCGTGCTGCGTGCTCGTGCCCACGAACAGGAACCCGCGGCTCTGACTGTCGATGACGAACACCGGCCCGCCGCCCTCGCCCTGCCCGCCCATACCGCCCTGCCCGGCGAACGCCGCGTTGATCCCGCCGCCGGGAACAGCCTCGCCCACGCCGAAGGCGCGGTTGTTCAGCCCCGAGGCGCCCGCGTCGCCCTCGCTGACGATCACATCCCCGAGCCCGCTTCGCCGAGCAAAGGTCACGATCTGGCGTGCCGCACCGCCCACGGGGTAGAACTTCGCAACCAGCGTGCTGGTCACATCGACAACCTTGATCGTCCGCGACAGCAGGTCGAGCTCATCCTCACGCCCGCGGAAGATCAGGGCGTTGCCCGCGGGGTCCGTCGTCAGCCTCTCGGCGAGATTCGTAATCGAACCGACCGCGCCGCCGGCAGCCATCTGCTGCTGCGCCGCGATCGCCGCGGCGTTCGGATCGGTCGCGCCGGACCGCTGCGGCACGCGGCCGATGAGTTCCAGGATCCGCTGGCGGGCCACGCTCGCGGAGATGTGCGACAGTTCGAATCGCCTGAACTCCTGCCTGGCCATCTCGCGCGCGAGCTGCTCGATCAGACCTTCGACCACCGCGATGCGGTTTGGAGTGTCCGAGACGATGATCACGCCCAGATCATCCATGTACGTGATCGGCCCCGCGACACCGGGCTGCCCGGGCTGCCCGCCGCCACCCCGAAGAATGTTCGTCAGCGGCTGCTGCAGGAGCGACGGCTTGATCCCCTTGGTCTGGATGATCCGCGTGGCGCTGAACGGGTCGTTGTCCGGGGCCTGCGCCGGGATCTGATCCTTCGTCCGCAGGATGAAGAGCCCCACCGGGTCCTTGATCAATACGAGATTGTGCTGGTCCAGCAGGCTGTTCAGAAACGCCAGCAGCTTCTCCCGAGGCAACGCCACCTGCTGCGGCAGGAAGACCTTCTTCTCCGGGAACTGCGTGTCCATCCCCACCACCTGAATCCCCAGGGTGTCCGTCAGCGCCTGAATGAGCAACTTCAGGTCGGCACCTTCGGGAAACGGCCCCCAGCGGAACATGCCATCATCGCTTTCAACAACCGTCGGCTGACGCACCGTGCCCTGCCCCGTCGCCGCATCGGTCGCGCGGACCTCTCGCTTGCCGCCCGGAAGAGCGGCGCCGGACTGAACGCCCTGATTGACCCCCGGGCGGGCGGAAGGGGTCGTCGCCGTGCCGCCGCCGCGAGCCGCCGCGGCACGCCGGGCCCGCTCCTCCATATCTCGCCGCATGCGCTCTTCGAGTTCATTCGCCGCGCCCGCACCTGCAGGCTCGCCTGCCTGCCCGGCGGGCTGCGCCGGGGCAGCATTGACCGTGTTCCGGGCGTTCGGACTCGGCGGCACAACCGTCGCGGGCGGCGCGGGCTTGCCCGCTTCTTCCTGAGCCGCCGATGCGCTCATCAACGCGTCCGCCGCGGCCTTGGCCTGCACCAGCGCCGCCTCTCGTGCCGCCTCCGCGGACTTGCTGCCCCCGTCGGTCTCCGGTGGCGTTGCGCCGCTGGGCTCCGACGTGGGACCAGTCGCAGGGCCCGTCGCGGGGCCCGTCGCGGGGCCGGCTGTCGGCCCGCTCGACGGCGCAGCCGGGCCTTGGCTCGCCTCTCGTCCCTCCGACCCTTGCCCAGACCCCTTCCCGGTCACCAGACCCGGCTTGAGCCCCGCAATAGCCAGTCCCGCACTGGCCACAAGCACCGCCGCCAGCCCCACCGCGCCCACCATGGGCGCGCCGAAGCTGCCCGGAGCACCCCCGACCACGGCCGATCGGCCATCCATCTGTTCGACTCGCCCGGCGTCGTTCGTGCTCACGTGGTCTTGACGGCTCATCATCGCTGGCTCCTGTCGCGGCAAACCTTATACCGTTGCCATCGGCTCCCGCCGCGACCCCGCCGCACATTGCCGCCAATTCCCCGCTCCGCCCGCCCCGCGGCGGCGAGCGAATCACCCAGTTTGCCCGCCTTGCCCCCGGCCACGCTCCCATCCCGACCACTCCTGAGTTGATCCTTCACACGCCCACCCGCCAAAGGAACCCATTGCTCCGCATCGCCAGCCTCGTCCCCAGTGCAACCGAAACCCTTTTCGCCATCGGCGCGGGGCACATGCTCGTGGCCCGAAGTCACGAGTGCGACCATCCGCCGGAGGCACTCGCCGCGCCGATCCTGACCGCGTCGAGCCCAGGGGTGCCGACGGCGCTGTCCCCGTCCGGCGTCGGTCATGCCGCGGATAGCGACACCCTCAGCGCGCGCATCGACACCGCGGTGCGCGAACACATGGCCCAGCAGCAACCACTCTACACACTCGACGAGCCGCTGCTCGCGAGCCTCGCGCCGGATCTGATCCTGACGCAGGACCTTTGCCACGTCTGCTCGATCGATGTGGCCAGTGTGCGCGCGGTCGCGCAGCGTCTGCCACGCCCGCCCGGAGCAGCGCCGGTGCGTGTTCTGAGCCTCAATCCGCAGAGCCTCGAGGATGTGCTCGATGACCTGCTGCGTCTCGGCGAAACGATCGACGAACTCCTCGCCGCCCGCGGCCACAACCACGGCGACGCGCCGACCTACGCCGCCCGTGCGCTCGACCGTGTCAGCAGCCTGCGCGAGCGGCTCTACACCGCGCAGGATCACGTGAACTTCTTCTCCCAGTCCCCGGTCGTCGCGCTGCTGGAATGGACCGATCCGCTCTTCGTGGCCGGCCACTGGACGCCGCAACTCATCGAGCGTGCCGGCGGGCAACACCCGCTCAACCCCACGCGCCCCATCGCGCACGCCGGTGCCGCGGCGGGGCCGATCGGCGACACGCAGCGCCGCGCGGGCAAGGCTCTGCAGTTGCCCCACGAACTGCTCGTCGCGTGCAACCCCGATGTGCTCATCATCGCGCCCTGCGGCCTGCCTTTGGCCCCCACCCGGCGCGCACTGAACGCACTCGCCCGCGAGCCCTGGTACGCGGGCCTGAAGGCCGTGCGCTCGGGCCGGGTTGCACTGGTCGACGGCAACCAGTTCTTCAGCCGCCCCGGCCCGCGACTGGTCGATGCCTACGAGTGGCTGGTGAGTTACCTCAACGACCGTCCGGAACTCTGCCCGCCCAACTTCGCATGGGAACCCGCCGGCGCTTGAGCGAGCCCTGCCGCGGCGTGACGGTGCAGACTCCGCCGCGGCGCAGCCGGTGCTCCGCCAACGTCAATAGTCCTTCCCCGCGCTGCGAACGCTCCCGACATCCGCGAGATTCAGCGTCGACGTGTCTACGCCCATGGCGCGCAGGATCTCGCCAAGATCATCGGCGACCTTGACCGGCGGGTTGGCATACTCGCCATGCGGCCGTTGCGTGGGCAGCGGCTGCTTGGCGCTCTTGGCGTCAAGCCCTGTGTGATAGCCAACGGTCACGTCCGGGTCCTTGAGAATGTGCCCGGTCAGGATGCACACCACGCGGTCGCCCGGACGGATCACGCCCTCCCGGAGCAACTGGTGCGCCCCGGCGACACTCGCGGCACTCGCCGGCTCGCAGCCGAAGCCGTAGCGCCCGACCAGCGCCTTGTACTCCTTGATCGTCTCATCACTGACAGCACGGACCACGCCTTCGTGACCGTCCTTCCAGCCGCCGGCGCGGGTCGAGCCGTTCATGACTTCGAGCGCACGCAGAGCCTTGGGCAGGTTCACGGGCCGGTTGATCTCGATGGCGGTGGCGATCGTGTGCGCCCGCTCGCCCGCCTCGTCCATCCGCTGGTACTCGCGATCGACCCTGGCCTTCCCGCCATCATTGAAGTACGCGCCGCCGTTCCACCGAACACCCAGACCATTGTAAATGCGATGCAAGGTGCTGGAGCCCTCGGCGTTGATCACCGCCAGCCTCGGCACCCGGTCGATCAGCCCCAGGGCCTTGAGCTCCATGAACGCCTTGCCGAAGGCCGAGCAGTTGCCCAGATTGCCGCCGGGCACGACGATCCAGTCGGGGACGTTGAAGTCCAGCCCCTCGAGCACGCGGTACATGACGGCCTTCTGGCCCTCGAGGCGGAAGGGGTTCACCGAGTTCATCAGGTACACGCCGGCCTGCGGGATCTTCTCGGCGATGTACCGCACGCGCGCCAGGCACGCGTCAAAGTCGCCGGCGACCTGAAGCGTCAGCGCGCCGTAGTCGAGCGCCTGGCTGAGTTTGCCGTAGGCGATCTTGCCATCGCCAATGAAAATCACCGCCTTCATCCCCGCGTGCGGCGCGTACACGGCCATGCTGGCCGATGTATTGCCCGTGCTGGCGCACGCGACGACCTTCGCGCCGACCATCCGCGCGTGCGTGAACGCCGCGGTCATCCCGTTGTCCTTGAACGAGCCCGATGGATTCTGGCCCTCGTACTGCAGGAACAGGCCGCCCTGGGTAGGTCGGCACTCCGTGCCGACTTCCGCCGGTGCGGGGCTTCGCGGGCACTGCCCGCACGCGTAGCCGCAGGTCGACTCGGCTCCGGGCGCCGATCTCATCATCGGGCAGAAGCCCAAGTGCTTGCACAGCAGGTCCGCCCGCTGAAGGATCGTCCGACCCTCGCTGATCGAGCAGATTCGATCCTCGCGATCAAAGAACGGCATGAGTTCGCGGAACCGCCACACGCCGCTGGCATCCAGCGATGACGACACGCCGGCCTTGGCCCGTTGCCGCGCAAACTCCCACGATCGCGGCGCATCATCGCCCCACGCGTACGACACATCCAGCCCCGCGCCGCACGCCGGGCACGAGACCAGTACCTGATCCACCGGGAACTGCTTGGCGCACTCGGGGTTAATGCACGTCTGGCTCGCGGCGGTGCGGGCTGTGGCTTCGGTTATGCTCATTGGGGCATGATAAGCGACGGCCAAGGCGAACACCCCGACGGCTCTGCTCCCGCCAACGACCCCCCGCGGCGGGACATCGATGCTCGCCCGTCGCAGCGAGAGACCGTCACCCCCTCGTCCGCAGCGCCTCATGCCGTGAAGGTCACGCCATCGCCGTCGGGGCAGATTCTGCCCGCGTTCATCGAGCACGTCGCTCGCCAGGAGCAGGGCGCTCGATCCGCATCGGTCGAGGCAAGCCCGTCTGCGCACGCCGAAGGGGCGGCACCGGTATCGGAGCCAAGTCGCTGGCTGGAGCCTGGCGGATGGCCCCGTTGGTACGCGATCGCCGGATTCTGGATCCTCCAGTCGCTGCTGATCCTTGTGATCTGGCCGATCGTCTTCATCTTTTCGTGGCGAGGCGACTGGTCCTTTGTGACCGACTTCATCGAGAACTTCGGCGATCGCGACTTCTGGGCGATCGCTCTTCCGAGCGTCGTGGTGATCACGCTCGCACAGACCGTCTTTGTGTGGCCGGTCCGGCGACCCGGAACCAGAGCGTCCGGGGTTTCCGCTCGATTGAGTCTGATCGTCGCGGGGCTCTGCAGCGTTCTTCTCGCCGTCGCGCTGTTCATGGCACTGCGCGAGATCCCCTGGCTCATCGAGCAGTATGTCGCCCAAAGCCCGCGCAAGTCCTCACAGTCCGCCGTGCCCGCGCCGCTCTCGATGCCGTTCTTCGTCACGATCGCGATCGGCTGGATCATCGTCACGCCGCTGCTGTTCGCCTTCGTGCGCGGCCCGCTGCGCGAGCGGCGCCTTGGCCGCCTCGCCGCGATCCTGTTCACCGGCACCATCGTCGAGGTCGCCGCCATCATCCCCATCGACGTGCTCGTGCGCAAAAAGTCCAGTTGCTACTGCGAACAGGGCTCGTTCTGGGCCCTGACCATCTGCGGCGGGGTCGGCACCGTCTTCCTCGGTCCGGCCATCTGGCTCCCGCTGCTGGCCAAGCGACGCAAACGCTGGTACGCCGGGCACTGCGACGCATGCGGGTACGACATGCGCGGGTGCATGAAGGCCGAGCGCTGCCCCGAGTGCGGCTGCGGCTGGAAGCCCGCGGCCTGACTGCCCACCGCCTCACGCCGCCTCAAGCCACCTCACGCCGGGCGGATGCCCATGGCCAACTGCCGCAGCCGCTCGATCTGCTCCTTGCGAACACGCTCGATCACGCTGCGCGGAATGCGGTACAGCGTCGAGTCGCTCGTGCCGAAGCCCGTGACCTCCGCGCAGTGCTCGGCGATGCAGCGGTAGATGAACTTGAACGCATCCCGCGGCTGCCGCATGGCCTCGAGCGCCTCCACGAGCGCCGCGCGCGGCACATCGTCTCCGAACAGATCGCTCAAGGTCGTGGCCATCGCCGGCGGACGCTGCGCCGGCGGCAGCGACTCGGGGTCCGGATGTCGGCAGGCCATCATGCGAACATCGCACAGGTCGTAGAGCATCGCACCGGTCCAGCCGAGTTGCTCGACCATGTTCTGCTTGTCCATGCGCGCGTTCTGGAAGAACGCCGCCGACTCGCGGAAGAGCATGTGCCGCAGTTCGATCGGCAGCAGCAGCTTCAGGCCCACGCCCTCCTGCTGAAGGATCGCGTTGTTCAGCAGCGGCCACACCACCGCCTTCATCCGCTCGGCGTCACCGGCGATGATGCTCGGCTCATCGACGCGATCGACGATCACGATGATGCCCGAGTACCCGTAGGCACGCAGCACGCTGCGCAGACGCTGAACCAGCGTCAGCCGCGTGCCCTCGCTGTCGCTCAGCGGCAGCACGCCCCCGCCGCGCCAACTGGCCGGGATCTGCTTGAGCGAGAGCAGATAGCTCTGCTCGCTGCGCCCCGTGACGCGCAATTGACGGAAGAGCCTCGCCGCGACGCGGCGGAAGATGAAGCGATCCACCCACACGAGCTTGAGCAGGAACAGCAGCCACACGCCCATGGTGATGAAGAACGCCGTGGTCCACACGGCCGTTGTGCTGTCGGCCTTGGCCGTCAGCCCGAACCACTGGGGAACCGACGCGAGGAACGACACGACGCGGTCGAACGCGCCGGGCTCGGCGCCGCTCGCCGGTGCCGCGGGGGCCGCTCCCGGCGTGACCGTCTGCCAGAGCATCAGCAGCACCAGCGCGGGCATGCTCCATCCGCCCAGGGCCAGGATCCACTGCACGCGTTCGCGCCAGGACGATCGGACCCCCAGTGCCCGGCGGAGCGCTCGCGTGCGATCCGCCGCGCCGCCCGTGCCGCCCTCTGGCCGGTCGTAGCAGGCCTGAAGAATCAGCAGATCCCGCTTGGTCCGCTTGTCGAGCCGCTTGAGCGACTTGCGCGCATCCGGCCCGAGGTCGGCCACAAGCCCGGCGGCCCCGCCCGCCATGGTCGTGTGCGGGACCGACCCGATCGGAGCGGCCTCGGCGACCGCCCGCGATGCGATCGACCCCGACGGATCTTCCCCCGCGGCCCTCGCCTCGGGTGCCAGGGCCGCCGGAGCGAGCGTCGCCGGCGCGGGCGAGGCGCCGTCCTCGAGGGCCGCGTCGATCAGTCGCGGCACCGCCGCGTGCAGAATCGCGTCCAGATGGTCAACGCTGCGAACCAGTTTGAGCGAGTCCAGCACCGGCGACTCGCCCTTGCGGCTCACGCGACGCAGGCGCGTGTGCAGCCGCTCGAGCACGGGCTGCAGGTCGTCGTACGGAATGAGCAGGATGCGCCCGTCTCCGCCGCTGCTCTCGCGCAGCCCCGGTGCGGGCTGCCGCGCGTTGTGCAGCGACACCTGCTGGGCGATCTGGATGCGCAGGGTGGTCTTGCCCGAGCCCTTTTCGCCGAAGACCACGGCGCTGCTCGGCCGCATCGGGTCGCCGGCGATCTTCTCAAAGTCGCCGTGCTGAGCGCGCATGGCGTGCAGGCCGCCACCGACGGAGTTCCGGGCGATCAATCGGGCGAGCACGGAGTCGTGGCGGGCCTCCTCCGCGCGGAAGGGGTTGTCGATCAGGCCCCAGTGCTCGAGAAAGTTCGCGGGGGTCATGGGTCTATCGCCTCGGCCTTGATCGCATCGTGCACCGGGATCGTCAGCCGAAGCGTCGTGCCCGGGGCGGGCAGCCTGCCCTGCGGCAGAGCGCTGAGCGGCAACTCAACGCGCGAACGCAGAGCGGGGTCGTTGATCGCCTCGACACGCAGCACCGCCGCGTTCCGTGCCCCCGCCGCCTCAACCACGCGCACCTCGCTGGTCGTGGTGATGGGCATCGCATCCGGCGCTCGCAGCAGCGTCGTCTGGAGCATCATGATCGCGCACGAGAAGTAGATCACAATCCCCGTCACGTCGACGAGCGTGGCCACGAACGGCGTGCTGCTCGTCGCCGGGTCCAGCCCCGCCCGCTTGAGTATGAACGGCAGCATCGCGCCCATGATGCTGCCCCACAGCACGACGCACAGCAGCGTCACGCCGATGGTGACCGAAAGAACCTCGTAGTGCCGCTGAACGTCCGCATCCGGGAACCAGCCCAGCCAGCCGAACAGGTTGATGCGGAAAATCCCGATCAGCCCGATGATCAGCCCCAGCAGCAGACCGCAGGCCAACTCGCGCGTCAGCACGCGCAGCCAGTCGCTCAGCGCGATCTCCTTCAGGCCCAGCGCACGGATGACCAGCGTGCTGGCCTGCGATCCCGAATTGCCGCCGGAGGAGATGATCGCCGGAATGAACGCGGCCAGAATCGCGGCACGCTGGATCTCGTCCTCGAAGAACGCGATGGCGTTGCTCGTCAGCAGTTCGCTCATGAACAGCAGCGCCAGCCACGGAATCCGCTTCTTGAACAGCCCCAGCACGCTCGTCTGCATGTACGGCTCTTCGAGAGCCTGCATGCCGCCGAGCTTCTGCATGTCCTCCGTCGCCTCTGCCTGCGCAACGTCGGCCACGTCGTCGTGCGTGACGATCCCGATCAGGTGCCCCTGCGTATCGACCACCGGCAGCGCCACGCGGTCGTACTTGAGCAGCATCTCGACCGCATCTTCCTGAGGCTGGTCGGCCCGCAGCGTGACGAACTGGTTGTTCATCAGGCTCTCGACGCTCTGGTCCGGCTCGGCCATGATGATCTGCCGCAGCCGGATGTCGTCGATCAGCACCCCGCTCCCGTCGATCACGTACACGACGTTGATCGTCTCGGCGTCGCGCCCGTACTTGCGGATGTGCTCCAGCGCCCGCGCCGCCGACCACTCCGGGCGCACACGCACATAGTCCGGCGTCATCAGTCGCCCGACCGACCGGGGCGGGTAGCCCAGAATGGCCTGCGTGCTCCGGCGCTCCTCCGGAGAAAGGCTCGCGACGATGCGCTGCGCCACCGCGGCGGGAAGTTCATCCAGCAGGCGGACACGGTCGTCGGGCTGCATCGCCTCGATGATCGCCACCACCGCGCCCTCGCCCGACGTGCTCAACCGCTTGATCAGTTCTTCCTGCCGCTCCCCGGGCAGATACGCGAAGACCTGGCCCGCATCATCCCTTGGCAGAACCCGGAACGCGATCGCCGCCTCATCCGGCGCGATGTCCGAAAGAATGTCCGCCACATCCGCGTGCGCAAGGCCGTGCAGCACCTCGCGAAGTTCCGCGAAGGACTTGGAACGGATCAGTTCCTCGACCTCGGGCTCGATGAGTGCGGCGGTGGGGTTCACGATCGGTGTCCGATTGAAAGATGCGCGGCCAGTCGCGAGCCCCTGAGCCTATTCGCATCGCCCGCCGGACGCTACGAACCCTCATCGCACATTCCGCGCTGCCAACGAGCGCCCAAGCCGAAAATTCACCCCACGCCGAGCAATCCACCCAGCGAGGTCAGCCCCAGCGGCTCGGGGGTGAAGAACGGCTCGGCGTACCGGCTGCCGATCCGCGAACCCCAATACGCGCTGTACGACAGCAGCCGATCCGGAAACGCCTCGTTGACCAGCAGACCCGTGTTCACCTCAACGGCCTTGGCGTCCCCTTGCGCAAAGTTCGCATGGCCCGCGGGCGCAGGCGGGAACGGGCCGAACTGGCTCGCATACGCCTTGACCGACGCGAGTTTCTGCTGCTCGTACCCGGTGATGTCGATCAGAAAGTCCGGCTTGGCGACGCGGCGGAGGTGCGAAACGTCGTAGTAAAACAGCCACTTGGCGTAGATCGGCGGACCGATGGTCGAACGCCCCGGGGGGGTCGGCATCTCGACCTTGGTCAGTTTCGCATCAAAGCGTGCGTCCTCGACGCTCCGGGTCACGGCACGATGATCCGGATGGGCGTCCGTCGGCTCGGGGGTGAAGATGATCGTCGCCTGGTGCGCGCGGATGACGCCGGCAAGGGCGTGCCGCGTCGCCAGGTTGTGCTCGACGCGGCGATTGGGCAGATCCAGCAGCAGCCGCTCGATTCGCGGCGAGCCGGCCGGGGGTTGAAGGTGCTCCAGCGCGGCTCGGGCCTCGACCAGTCGGCTCGCGCGGTCGCCGCGGGGCGTCGGGCTGCCATCGGTCACATCGCAGAGCAGGATGTTGTGGCCCTGATGGGCCAGGCGGGCGATGGTGCCACCCATACCGATTTCCTGATCGTCGGGGTGAGGACCGACGACGAGAATGTTGGCCATGATGATGGTCCCGAAGATGCGCATCTCCATGTGGCGTCGCCACATGGCACAGAAACGCGGGTCACTCAGCGGTGTTGCCGACAATGATCAGCCCGACAAGTTCGCCCGCGGGCGGGGTGCCGGAGAGCGCATCGGCGGCCCGGCCGACCTCGAGCTGGGCCTGGCGGAGCGGGTCGGAGCGTTCGGTCGAGAAAAACCCGCCAGCGCGATACGGCTCGCCGTAAAGGTTGACGAACTCCTTGAGCGCGAGCGTGCGCGTCTCGCCCGGAGCCATCGGCGCAAAGTCCCGACCGAAGAACCGGTTCAGCCACAGTCTGCCGGCGGGGATGGTGTTCGCGGTGGTGTTGGTCAGCGTGATCTCCGTGCCATCGCGGCGGACCTGGACATCCAGCACGCGCGATTGGGGGAGGATCGACTCGTCGGCCAGAGCGGGGAACGTCGGACGATCCTCGATCGGCGTCAGGCCGCAGGCCGGCAGCAGGGCGAACGCTCCGGCCAGCGCCGCCATCACGGCCAGGGTGCCGAGGGCAGAGAATCGCGGCGAGTTGGTGAGCGGTCGGCGGGATGCGGTGCGCATGGCTCTATAGTCCTTGAACGTGCCCAGCGACGGCAACAACGCGACCCCACCCAGCCCGGCCATCGCTCCGGGAGTGGAGCATATCGACCCCGCGTCGGCGGCGCGCGAGCTCGCCCGACGCGGGATGGACCCGCGGATCACCCGCTGGGTGCCCGACTTCGATGCGCCGTTCTTCCAGGCCGGGCTGGCCGGCTACTCCGACGCGGCGATGCGCCTGGTGGCCCGTCGCCACGGGTGCCCGTTCTGCGTGACCGAGGCGCTGCTGGACCGGATGCTCCTTGGCGGCGGGCGCGGCTTCGACAAGGCCGACCTGAAACTCATCGAGGAGAATCTGCCCGCGGGCAAGGACGACCAGCCGCTGGCCGGGCAGATCATCGGCAGCGACCCGGATGAAATGGCCGCGGCGGCGCTGAAGATGATCGAACAGGGGCGGCGGCACGACCGCGAGTACCGCGCGATGGCCTACGGCGATGGCCCGCTGCCGACCAGCACCGATCCCCGATGGGCGATGCCCGGAGCGTCCGTCCTGGCTTGCGGCGATGACGAAGAGTCCGACCCGAGCCTCGGCGAGGACGCGTCGTGCAACGTGGACCTCAGCACGCTCGGCCGCGCGGGCTCCGACGATCGCGATCGCGCGGTCGCGGCACCGGTCGCGTTCAATCTGGCCGGCTCGCCCGCCGGCGGCCCATCGGCGTTCGCGACGATCGATGTCAATCTTGCCTGTCCGGTCAAAAAGATCGACCGCAAGAGCCGAGGCGGACACTGGCTGAGCGAACCGGGTGGCGCGATCGACATTCTCCGGGCCGTGCGGGCGGCGGTGCCGGCCGAGATCGCGTGCACCGTCAAGCTTCGCCGCGCGTACGACGACACGCCGGAAATGGCCCGGAACTTCGAGAAGATCTTCGAGGCCTGTTACGAACTGGGCTACGCGTGGACCACCGTGCACGCGCGGACCGTTGAGCAGCGGTACGTCGGGCCCAGCCGATGGACGTTTCTCAAGGACCTAGTCTCGCGGCACCCGGACAAGCCGGTCTTCGGCTCGGGTGATGTGTGGGGCGTGGTGGACATTTTCACGATGATCGCGTACACGGGGGTCAGCGGCGTGAGCGTCGCGCGGGGGTGCATCGGCAATCCGTGGATCTTCCGCCAGGCGCGCGAGATGATGGCCGGACGCGACCCCTCGCCGCCGACGCTCGGCGAGCAGCGGGCGGTGCTGCTGGAGCACTTCCGGCTCTCGCTGGCCGTCAACGAGGCAAGCGTCCGGCGCGGGCACGCCGAGCGTGTCACCGGACGCATGATGCGCAAGTTCGGGATCAAGTTCGCCCAGCATCACCCACGGCCGGAACTGGTCAAGCAGGCGATGGTGCGGGTCGACTCGCTGGAAGACTGGCTCGCGGTGCTCAACGACTTGTACCCGACCGACACGCCGGATCGGACATCCGACGCCGCGGCGAGCGGTGCGTCATCAGGCGGAGGTCACGCCTAGCCATGCCCGTATCGCGCGTGAAGTTCGAGCCCGAGCCGGCGCAGTGGCGCACATGGCTGGAGCGCCGACGCGCGGGCGGCCCGACCGGCGATGCGCGGCGGTTTCGCCAGCAGATCGGCGTTGGCGGCACCGACGGCACCGCTCCGGTCATCATGAGCGGCCACCAGGCCACGCTCTGGCACCCGGGGATCGCGGCGAAGTTCATGGCGACGGTCTCGCTGGCGCGTCGGCTCGGCGCGACACCATCGTGGATCGTCGTCGATCAGGATCCGCAGGACTGCACGGTGATCCGCGCGCCGATCGTGATGGGCCCCGGCGGCGGCGCGCCGATCACGCTCGGCGTTGAGCGCGTCCGCATCGGCTCGGAGAAGCTCGCGCAGGATCTGGCGAGCGATCACGTGCCGATGACGCTCCGGGCGATGCGCATCGAAGCCGAAGCAATGGGCCAAACGACGGGCCAAACGCCCGTAACGCGCGGCGCATCGTGGGCGGCCGCATCGGTGCCGCGGGGCCTGGCCCGTGCGGCCGAGGCGCTCTCGCGGAACATTCGGCACGCCGGGCACGACGCGGTCGCTGGGGCACAGGCCGGTGCGCGGGAGTGCAGCCTCGCCGAGCAGCACTGGAACGCCGCTCGCGATCTGCTCACCTCGGCGGTGCCGGGTCTGGCCGAGCCCGCCATCGTCGCGGTGTACGCGTCGCGCTTGAGCGACACGGACCTGTTCAACACGCTGCTCGATCGGATGGTGCGCGACCCGCTGGCGTGCGCAAACGCGTACAACGCCGCGCTGGCGCGATGTCCCGGCACGGGCATGACGCCCATGATCGTGCGACCGGAGCGCGACCGCATCGAACTTCCTCTCTGGCGTGTGGACCCGGCGACGGGCATGCGATCGCGCGTGTACGTGACCACAACCGGCGGCGGCATGCCGATCCCGACACAAGTCGCGCCCAGGGCCCTGATGATGTCGGGCCTGATGCGGCTGGCCGGGTGCGATCTCTTCATCCACGGCATGGGCGGAGGGGCCTCCGGCCAGGACCACGGCTCTGGCGGCTATGACCGCGCGGCGGAGGTCTGGTTCAAGGAGTGGCTGGGGCAGGAACTCGCGCCGAGCGTCATGGCCACGGCGGATGTGACGCTGGATATGGGCGCGTTCTCGCCCGAGCCGCTCCGGCCCGGCGAAGTCGAGCACGCCCGCTGGAAGGTCCACGCGGCGCTGCACCAGCCCGCGCTGTTGGGCCACCGCTCCGGCCAGGGCCTGAAGCGCGCCATGCTCGCGCTCATCGCGGCCAAGCCAGCGGGCTCAAGCGAACGCCGCGCGCTGTACCTGCACATGCACGAAACGCTCGAACGCCTGCGCGAGGAGCGCGGCGAGCGACTGGCCGCGGTGCGTCGCCAGGCGATCGATGCCCGCGCGCGCGCCGACCTTGCCCGCGTCGCGCTGGCGCGGGACTGGTCGATCGCTCTCTATCCGGACGAGGATCTGGCCGATCTGGCGGCGAAGATCGATCGCGCCTTCGATGACGCGGGTGCGGCGTGACCGCGCGGCGTTGGCACGTTCGGCGTTCGGTGCTGCGCTCGGGCTCGCTGTGGCTCGCGGCGCTGGGCGCGATGATGATCGTCGCCGCGACCGCGTCATGCCGGCGCGCCGGGCCGGCGGCCAGCGAGCCGCCGTCGAACGCACCCGGCCCGCGCCTGGCGGTGCTCGCGCCGGGTCTGGCGTCGACGATTCGGTACCTGGGCAGAGCCGACACGATGGTCGCGCGACACGGCTTTGACGCTTGGAGCCCGGCCAGCATTGCCGTCGGCGGCGATCAGGCCGGGATCGATTACGAAGTGCTGCTCCGCGTCGCGCCGACGCACGTTCTGCTCCAGTGGGGCGAGCGGGCCCTGCCCGAGCGCCTCGTGGAGCTGGCCGCGAGTCAGGGGTGGCAGGTGCGGTCGTTTCCGCTGCTGACACTCGACCAGGTCGCCAAAGCGGCCGACGAGGTCCGCGACTCGGTGCTGGCCCCGAGCATGAGCGCCGAATCGGCGGCGAAGATGCCGCGGCTGAGCGAGGAACTCGCGGCAGCGCTCACGCCGCGGCCGGAGCGGGCCGCCGCCGGTCGCGTGCTGCTGCTTGCGGCGGTGTCGCCCCCGGCGGCGCTGGGGCCGGGGTCGTATCACCACGACATGCTCCTGAGGCTCGGCGGCACGAGCGCGGCGGCGGACCTTGGTGCGTACGCGAGCCTCGATGTCGAAGATGTGATCGCTCGCGCACCCGGCGCGATCGTGCTGATCCTGCCGCGTGCGGCGGGCGGAGCGGTCTCGGAGACGCCGAGCGATCGTCGCGCGATGGAGGCGCTGGGACCGCTGGCGCTGGAAACGATTCCCGCGGTGCGCGCCGGGCGCGTCGTGCTGATCGACGACAGCGAGGGGCTGGTGCCCGGGCCGGGGCTGCTGCGCGTGGCCCGAGAACTATCGGCGGCGCTGGATGCGTGGAGCACAACCGCGCCCGAGGGTGCACCGAGGTAGATCGAACCACGCCGGTGTTGTACGCTGGAGCGCTATGGGCACGTCAAAGCGAAGTTCGTCATCCAAGGGTCGACCAAAGCGCACCGATGCCGCCGCGGGGGTCGCTGCGCCGAAGGCCGGCACGAAGCGCACGGGAGGCGCGCCGAGCGTGAGCGCGGCGGATCTGCCGGCGCTGCGGCAGGGCATCGACGCGCTGGACGCGAAGATCGTCGAACTGCTCAACGAGCGGTCGAAGCTCGTCGTGAAGGTCGGCGAGTACAAGCGGGCCAACTCGATCCCGATCTACGCGCCGCACCGCGAGGCAGAGGTGCTCTCGCGCGTGCTCGGACGCAACCAGGGCCCGCTGCCGGCACGCACGATCGAGGCGATTTATCGCGAACTCATGAGCGGATCGTTCGCGCTGGAGCAGCCGCTGAAGATCGGCTATCTCGGCCCGCAGGGGAGTTTCTCGCACGTGGCCGCGACGCGGCACTTCGGCTCCTCTGTCGCGTTCCACGACCTGCACGAGATCGCCGGCGTGTTCAACGAGGTGGTGCGCGGGCATGTCGATTACGGACTGGTGCCGATCGAGAACTCGATCCACGGCGGCGTGACCGAGACGCTCGACGCCTTCATCGCCAGCGCGGGCAGGGTGCACGTGTACGCCGAGGTGCAACTGGCGATTCATCACGCGTTGATGGCCAACTGCCGGCCGGACCGCATCGAGAAGATCTACTCCAAGCCGGAGGTCTTCAGCCAGTGCCGCACGTGGCTGGCCACGCAGTACCCGCGCGCGGAACTCGTGCCGGTCGCGAGCAGCAGCAGGGGCGTGCAGATGGTGGCCGAGGCAACCGGCGGCGGCGGATCCGCCAAAGGCGGCGGCAAGGGCGCGGATTCAGACGAGCGCGAGGGCCCGCCCATCGCCGCGATCGGCAACGAACTGGCCGGCGAGCTCTACGGCGTGAACATCCTCTTTCCCAAGATCGAGGACAACCCGGACAACCTCACACGCTTCGCGGTGATCTCACGCACGCAGGCGCAGCGCTCCGGGGATGACAAGACGTCGATCCTCTTCACCACGCTCAACAAGCCCGGTGCGCTCGTCAGCGTGCTCTCGTGCTTCGAGCGGGCGAAGGTGAACCTCACGCACATCGACAAGCGCCCCAGCGGGCGAACGAACTGGACCTACTCGTTCTTCATCGATGCACAGGGGCACGTCAGCGATGGCGCGATGACGCGTGCGCTCGCCAGCGCGCGGAAGCACTGCAAGGAACTGACGGTGCTCGGAAGCTATCCGCGCAGCAGACGCGTGCTCTGAAGCGGGCGGACGTTCTCAGCGGCGTCGGCGCGACGCGAGCAGGCCGAGCGCACCGAACATCGCCGCGGCGGACGGCGCGGGAACAAACTCGACCCGGAAGTTGTCGTACAAACCCGACGTTCGGTAGCCTTCGCCGCCCGCGCTGCTGTTGGCGCTGGCAAAGCCGAAACGAAGCGGCCGGCCCGAAGCGGACAGATCGGGCAGAAGCGGAGCACCCGCCGTGAGCGGCGCGATGGACGCCGACGTGACATCCGAGATGCTGTACGTTGTCCACGCTCCGGTATTGGTCCAGTAGGCCACCCGCCAGAGATGGCTGTCCTGCTCGATGATGAAGCTGATCGCCTGCAGCCGGTCGAGGTAGCGGCTGTCGATCGAGAACGAAAGGTTCGTGATCGCGCCGGCGGCGGTGGGCGTGTAGGTGAACGGGGTGTAGATCAGCGCGTTCCAGGAACCGCTGAAGTTGCTGCCGCAGGTGTTGCTGACCTGCATCGCCGAGCCCGGCTGGCCGCCGCCGGACTGGAGGATCTCGCCGGAACCGCCGTTGATCCCGAAGGGATGAATGCTCAGCGACCAGTTGGACAGGCTCATGCTCTCATCGGTCACCAGCCACTGCGCGCTGGCGGCGGAGGGGAGGACGGCGGGCAGAGCAACCGCGGCGGCAAGGGCCGCCGCCATCAACGAACGCGAACGAAAACTCCGGGGCATCTCGGACTCTCCTTCTTCCGCTTCTTCTCGACGGCGGCACCCGGGCTCGACACTCGGCGAGCCTCGGTACGCGACAGCCATCTTCACCAGGACACGCTGACAATGTACGCCAACACACCGTGGGTGCCAGAACATTCGGAAAGCGATTCACCCGCGGTGGCGTCGGGGCGGCCTCACAGCGAGACCGCCCCGACGACGCACGGTTCGCGGGTCATGTGAGGCTCGTGTCACCTGCCGACCGATAGCGGATCGGCGAACATCTCCCCGCGGCGGACCGCGAGTTCGACCGCGCGACGATCGTCCGCGTTGATCAGCCCGTCGCCGGTCAGGTCCCGCGGCTGACGCTCGAACTCGAAGAGGTCCTCCGCATCGATCCGTCCGTCGAGCGTCAGATCGGCGCACAACGCGATCTCGCGCGGGCCGATGGCCGTCCGCCAGCCAGAGGAATGGACCGTGCCCGCCGCGTCGATCATCAGCGGGTTGCCGTCCGCCGTCGGCTGAGCCAGATTGGCCAGCGGCGAACCGCACGAGGGCACCGCGAACATCGTCGGTTCAATGGTCAGGACGATGTTGCGCCTCCAGAGCGCGCTCGCGGCCGTGCCGCCCGCCAGGGTGAAGCCGAAGAACGCGTTGCCGGCGACCTCATCGCCCGCGCGGCCGACGTTGAATCGCGCTGTTCCCGGCCCGGTGTGCGAGAAGATGTTGTTGACCACGACGCTGCCCGCCGATGAGTTCGGCTCGTTGAGATCGATCCGGAAGTCCGCGCCCGCGTTCTGTGTCCTGAAGCGGAAGTGGTTTGCGATCATGCGGATCCGGAACGGCAGCGACGGCCGCGTGAAGTACAGCGCCACCCAGCCCGAGCGCACGGCGATGGTCAGTTCGACCGTGCAGTTGATCAGCCAGCCGGACTGCTCGAAACTCACCAGCACCTGCTGGTTGTTCATCCGCATGTTCGTGTACGAACCGTTCATGCGGACCATGCCGATCGACGCGAGCGGGAGATCCACGGGCCGATGATCGCCGGTGAACGTCTCGTTGACGATGAACGCCCGCGCATCGGCAAGACGCTCGGCACGGGGCAGGTCATTGAGGTTCGAGGGTTGCACGCAGGCGAATGGGCCGGGCAGGATCGTGCAGTTGCGCATGACGACGAGCCCGAGGTTGCGCTCGACACCGCCGACCAGCCCGCCGGCGTGGCCGTAGAAGCCTGTGCCCCGTCGCGTGGTGCTGATGTCCCACTCCGAGCTTGGCAGCGTGCCGGCGACGGTGATGCAGGACTCGAAGATGGTCTCGGACTCGCCGAAGAACGAGTAGGTGTTGAAGATCGTCTCCCCGGCGGACCCGTTGAATTGGCAGTAGCCGGCCTTGCAGTGGTAGAACGTCGTGATGCCACCGCCGGCGCCGCTGGCCGCGTGGACCATCGCATGGCTGGAGCCGTAGTACGACTCGCAGTGAGCGATGACGACCCGGTCGCCGTTGGTGGCGAAGCTATTGATGCCGTGCTCCTGGCTGGGCGTGGTGGTGCGCATGCCCCAGCCGATGGCGACGATGTTCTCGACCCGCGAGCGGTCGCCGCGGACCATGACACCGACACTGGTCGGACGGACGACGAAGAACTCGTCCACGCTCGTACGCGGATCGAGCGGACCGGCGGCACCGGGGTGCGGATGCACGTAGAGCGTGTCGGTCGCCGCGTCGTAGTGCCACGATCCGACCGTGCTCGCGCAGCCCGAGAGCGTGGCCTGACGCGAAAGGACGACGCTCAGATCCTCGGTCTGCCGGACCCAGGTAATCGGCCCCGCGTTCCCGGCCGGGCGTCGCCACACCCCGGGCAGGCCCGGTGCCGCACTCCAGAGTGCACGATCGCCCGCGGGGACGAACGGCGTGAAGATCGGCTTGGGCAGGTTCGCGTCGCCGTAGTCGGCGATCGTCACCTCCGCGTTGCTGACCGAAAGCCCAACCTGCTCGCGCCAAACATCGCCGCGGCGGAACAGGAGCGCCACATCCGCCGTCGCGGGAAGACCGTTGACAATCTGCTGCGCCCGCGCGAGCGTTCGCAGCGGCGCATCCGCGCTTCCTGTGCCCGTCTGGTCGTTGCCGTCCTGACTGAAGTGAATCGACACGCTCCGTTCCCGTGGGGCTTCGGCCAGCCGGCGGGCCAGAAGCGACTCGTACCACACGCCCCACTGCGGCGTGGTCGCGACCGGCGGCTGAGATGCCCGGCGACTCTCCGGGATAAACCCATAGGCCGCGGAAGACAGGTACAAGCACTTAAACGTCATCAGCAAAACGACGAGAATCGTCCAGCGGTTTCGAGCGGCCATCGCGAGGGCTCACCTCTGGCCACTGAGGAACTCGAGCCCGAGACCGACAAATCAGCGGCCACACTTCGCGCCTGGGCGGGCAACCGCTGAGACATATCGCGGCTTGCCTGTGGCGCAAAGTAGGTAGGTATGATTGCGCATGCGCAATGACCCCTAAGTGCAATAGACAAATGAAGGGATAACCCTGGTTGTGCCAATCTGTTCGTATTTTGACCGGTCATGCGGGCCGCCACGACGCTCCCGTCGGACGGCCGATACGCACCCTCTGCGATCAGCGAAACACTGACGTTCCCATGTTCACCGACCGACCCGACTCACCGATCACGATTGCGGTCGAGCATGTCACGCAGCCGCCGCCGCTCGGCCTGGGGCGCGGTGGAGGGGTTGGCCAGATCCTGCGGCAGATCCACGCCCAGCAGCGGCGCGAGGAACTGGGCGTTGCTGAAGTCGCGCCCGCCGGGACCGAATCGCGCCAGGCGCACCACCACCATGTTCCACTGCGGGATCACGTAGAGGCGTTGCTTGCCCGCGCCCGCGGCCATGTACACCTCGATTGGCTTGCCGTCTGGTCCGGTCAGTCCGGGCGCGGTCGCCTCGGCCGACGAGAGCCGGTCCGCCACCGCCGCGGGTTCGGTGCCGGATTGCAGCAGCCACCACGTCAGGCCGTAGGCCGGGTTAACGCGTGATGGCACAAAGCACGCGGCGAGCAGGTCGGCATCGATGACCTGCGTGCGGGCACCATCCGCGGCGGCGATGCTGCCTTTATCCAGCACGAACTGCCCGAATCGCGCCCAGTCGCGGGCGCTCATTCGAGCGCCGGCGGGAAGGTCGGGATTGCCCGCCGCGTCAACGCGGAAGGCGCTGGCCTTGAGCCCAAGATGATCGAACAGCCGGGCCTGCAGGTACTCGCTGAAGGTCTTCGTCGGCAGCGTTGAAGCCTTGAGTTTCCGCGTGAGGAACTCGCCGAAGGCGAAGTAGTGGCTCGGGCCGTAGGCGAAGCGCTCGCCAGGGTCGGCGGCGGCGCGGACATCGACGGCGATGCGGAAGGTGTCGCGCTTGGCGCGATCGGCGGTCGGGTCTACGGCATCCCGTTCACTGCGGGCTGGCCCATCGCGGCCAGGGCCATCCGTCGGGCGCGTGCGCAGCAACCCGCCGGGGGCCAGCTCGCGCGTCGTCGGCGCCAGCCCGCTGGAGAGATCGAGCAACTGGCGGACGGTGATGTTCTTCTTCCGGGCGTCGCTGCGCCACTCGGTGATCGTGTCGCTGACACGCTCATCGAGCGTGATCAGGCCGTCCTGCACCGCCGCCATCGCCAGCACGCCCACGAAACTCTTGCTCCCGCTGTACAGCGGCAGCACACTCTGGGCGGTGGTGCCCGGCTCGTACTGCTCGAAGACGACCTTGCCGTCGATCATCACGAGCATCGCCAACCCGGCCGAGTCGGCGTGATGCCTCGCGGCGGCGGCGAAGTCCGGCGCACGATTCGGGGCGCGATGCAACGCGCGATCCCCCGGACGATCCGCCGCGACGTTGGCGGCGGACCCGCTCATCGGGCCGCCCGCGGGTTCCGCGGCACCGCTCTGCGCTCCGCTCGCAACGGCCAGGCCCACCACCATCACGGCGGCACAGGCCCGGGCCATGGATCGTCCGGTCGCTCGGTTGTTCTTCACGGTGCGCTCCTTGTCCAGCATCATCGGCTCAACGACCGTGGGGGACGATCGATTGCCGCCATCGCCCACCGCCACCACCCATGACCACGCCCATCACCAAGCCCCCCACCAGTCCCACCCAACCACACCCCCCAACCGCGCCCCCCACCGCGCCCCCCACCGCCCACCGCCATCGCCCGAACCGAGCGTGGCGGGGGATCGGCGGTGTACCATCTCCGCTCGGATCATCGAACGACCGCGGACCCCATCGGAGTTGCCCATGTTCTCACGTGTGCTGATTGCCAATCGAGGCGAGATCGCCCTGCGGATCATCCGCGCCTGCCGCGAACTGGGCATCGAGTCGGTGAGCGTCTTCTCGGAGGCCGACAAGGATGCGCCGTATGTCAAACTTGCCGATCAGGCCATCTGCATCGGCCCCGGCCCGGCCAAGGAAAGTTACCTGAACATCTCGCGGATCATCGCCGCGGCGGAGGTCTGCGATGCCGATGCGATCCACCCGGGGTACGGCTTCCTGAGCGAGCGGGCCGAGTTTGCGCAGGCCTGCCGCGACTGCAAGATCGAGTTCATCGGCCCGACGCCCGAGGCGATGGCCCGGCTGGGCGACAAGGTCGCGTGCAAGAAGGCGGCCAAGGAGGCGGGGGTTCCGGTGTTCCCCGGCTCGCCGGACGCGATCGAGGAGGAGGCCGAGGCGGTGAAGATCGCCGCGCAGATCGGCTACCCGGTGATCATCAAGGCCAGCGCCGGCGGCGGCGGTCGCGGCATGCGCATCTGCCGCAACGAGACCGAGCTGCTGGCCAACCTCAAGGCCGCCAGCACCGAGGCCCTGGCGGCCTTCGGCAACGGCGCGGTGTTCATCGAGAAGTACCTCGAGCACGCCCAGCACGTGGAGATCCAGGTCATCGGCGACAAGCACGGCAACGCGATCCACTTGTGGGAGCGCAACTGCTCGATCCAGCGCCGGCACCAGAAGCTCATCGAGGAGGCGCCGAGCCCGGGCCTGAGCCGCGAGAAGATCCGCCCGGTGGCCGAGGCGGCGGTGAACCTGATCAAGCTGGCCAAGTACCACGGGGCCGCCACGTGCGAGTTCCTGATGGACGAGAAGAAGAACTTCTACATGCTCGAGGTCAACACGCGGGTGCAGGTCGAGCACCCGGTGACGGAGATGATCACGGGCGTGGACATCGTCAAGACGATGATCCGCGTGGCGGCGGGGGAGAAGCTGCCGTACACGCAGGACCAGATCGGCGTGCACGGCCACGCGATCGAATGCCGCATCAACGCGGAGGACCCGAGCAAGGGCTTCATGCCGCAGCCGGGCCCGGTGAACGTCTGGCAGCCGCCGGGCGGCCCTGGGGTGCGGATGGACACGCACGTGGTGCAGGGGTACGTCGTGCCCAAGTGGTACGACTCGATGATCGCCAAACTGATCGTGCACGATGTCGACCGCGACCACTGCATGACGCGCACGGCCCGTGCGCTGCGCGAGTTCAAGGTCGAGCCGATCAAGACGACGATCCCGCTGCACCTGCAACTGATGAACGACCCCGAGGTCCGCAAGGGCGGGGTGGACATCCACTGGCTCGAACGCAAGCTCAAGGGTTGAGCGCGGCCGAGTGGCTGAGTGACTGAATGGTCAAATGGCCAAATGGTCAAATGGTCAAATGGTCAAATGGTCAAATCCGAAAGATCCTCCCCCGCTCAGCGGGGGAGGTGCGGGGGGGGCGAGTCCGCGAGCCGGAGGGGGCGGGGGGAGCGGGGCGAAAGCTCAAAGCAGCAAATGCTCAAAGCAGCAAATCAGAAGGAAACGCCCCGCGCCCTCAAGTTCCTCCCCCGTTTCCCAACGGGGGAGGTGCCGAGTCCTCGAGGCGGAGGGGGCGGGGGGCGAAAGCTCAAAGCAGCAAAGCAGCAAAGCAGCAAATCGGAAGGAACCGCCCCGCTTCCTCAAGTTCCTCCCCCGTTTCCAACGGGGGAGGTGGCGAGTCTTCGAGCCGGAGGGGGTGCTTCCGTCCCCTTTCTGCCCCCGCTCCACCCCCTCCCCGCCCCACGTCCGCGCGCCGTTCTCTTCGTCGTTTCCCCTCGGCCGCCGCGCCCGCGCTGAATCCGCGGCCAGTTCAGCGGCCTTTTCACCCCCGGGCGGACTGTTCCGCCGCCCCAAACGAAGGCCGATTCACCCATCTGAGCCTTCCGGCAGGCCAGCCGGATTCCAAAGACGCGCGACTTTGCTCTGCGGGCGATGAGCCGGAGCCCTCGGCAGCGCTGCCGGGAACCAAAGTCGCGCGTCTTTGCTCTCCGGCTGATGAGCCGGAGGCTCCGGCAGCGCTGCCGAGGACCAGAGTCGCGCGACTTTGCTCTCCGGGCGATGTGCCGGAGACTCCGGCAGGCCTGCCGAGGACCAAAGTCGCGCGTCTTTGCTCTCCGGACGATGAGCCGGGGCCTCCGGCAGCGCTGCCGGGAACCAAAGTCGCGCGTCTTTGCTCTGCGGCTGATGAGCCGGAGACTTCGGCAGATACGCCGGAACCTCCGGCTGCCGCCCCGGCCCCCGCGGCCGCGATGCCGCGGCCCACCGCCGCCAAGCCGCCGGAATCCTGTAGACTCTCCTCGAAGCCCCTCATAGATCCTCCCCCGTTTCCAACGGGGGGAGGTGCCGGGGGGGGCGAGTCTTCGAGGCGGAGGGGGCGGCTGGCTCCACGGCGAACCCAAAACCGCGAACAAGGACCCGTCCCCGTGTTGATCGCACCCCCAAGCCTGAACGCACCGGCTCGTCGCCACCCGCCAATTCCCACAACCGGTAGCAGGCCAAAGAGAGAGGCCGGTGCCACGCTCCCTCAGTTGTTGTGCCTTTCTGGCCTTGGAGTGCTCCAGATGAATCGCCTTATCGGCATGATGTTCGCATCCGCACTGATTGTCTGGTTGCCTTGTGGATGCTCGACTTCGCCGACGATTGAAGTTCTGGCGACAAGTCCATCGCGGGTGAGCTCCGAGCTTGAGCAAATCGCGCCGTACAGCGCGATCAACGCGGCGGTCGCGGAATGGGTCGCGGAACTGCCGCCGCTCGATGCGGCCGAGCCGGACTCGGGCGGTCAGTCGCTCCAGCACATGGAGATCGCCCCCGATGGATCGTGGTTCTGGTACTCGCCGCCGCACTTCTACGAGGCGAGGAAGCGGCTCGGGGAACCCGACGCTGTGCCGGATTCTCTTTCCGGTCTGACAATGCTGTGGCGGCGCGATGGTCAGAGTTGGACGAGGGTGCCCATGCCGCGGTATGAGGTTCCGAAGGGAATTTACTCTTCGTCACGCATCGTCGTCACCAAGAGCGGCCGGGCCTACCGCCTCGATGGCGGCGGGTTGACAGACCTTGGCATCGCTCCCGGGGGCACCACGTGCGCATCGCCGAACGGGTTCATCATCACCGTGCGGCCGACGGACCCCACGCGAATTGAAGCGGATATCGTGGAGGTTCGGCGCCTTACCGACGACGGTCGAGTCGACCTGATCGCCGAATCTCGGTTGAAGTGGCGGGAAGAAGCGTGGAACTGGGCGACATTTGTCTGGTCTGAAGGCGGCACCTCCGTCGTCGTGTGCTCAAAGCTGAGGATCGACCTTCCGCTCGGCACCATGACGCCGTGGACCGGTGCGACTTTCAGAAGCGGCTCTTCTGTTCCGGGCGGAGCCGCAGTGACCGACCGGGATGACATCGTCACTCTGGACTCCGACGCGAAGCTGCGCGTCGTTGCAGAGTTCGAGCCCCCGAATACGGGTCGCCACTTCGTGTACACCGCTTCACCCTCGGGCAGGCAGGCTGTCATCAAGCGTCCAACCGCTGGTTTTCTCGGATCAGACGTGAACGCCTACTGGCGCGTTGAGGTGCGTCCGGGCATGGGATTCCCAACGATGTCCGGAGAGCGGATCGGACATCCTTCCGATCAGTGGTTTACCGTCGCGAGACCGCCAGCCGTGCCCGACGGCGCTGCGCCGAAGTCATCTTCTACGCCGGCGCTGAAACCATGACGCGAGTCCGAAGAGTGGAGAAGCGTGGCACAGGTCCCGAGAGCGCGGCACCGGAACCGTGCCGCCGACTCCACCGGCTTTGGCGGGGAGTCGGTGTGGCGGGACCGCCGAACAAGGGGTCAAGCCCGTGTTGATCGCACCCCCAAGCCTGAACGCACCGGTTCGTCGCCACCCGCCAAGCCCCATCTCCCGCCCACCGAGCCGGTGCCACGTCTAAGGAGCCAAATGATGCCAGCACCCATCGGAGGATCACTGTTACGCAACACCGGCATTTTCGCCGCGGTATGCGTCACATTGATGCTCATTTCTGTGACCGTGTCCGCCTGGAGGTCTGCCGGATCAACCGCTGTTCCCTTTTGCCTCCCGCTGCATACGCAGCGCATCAGGATCTCTCAGGAGCAGGAGTTCGGTCGTGCCAATTACTTGACGATCGCAATCTCCGCAACAGGTCTTGCGATGAGACGGAGCGCACTCGGCGGTGATCGCTACCTGCTCAGGAGTCTCGTTGATGTGTTCCCTAATATCCCCGGAGGACTGCGGGATGCGGCAAGAGCGCGGGTCAGACGAGAAATTGAGGCCGCCGGCGGGCTGGAGCGAGCAGGGGTCGATCGTCCTGCCCTCCCGGAGTTACGTGTCGAGGATGAGACCGAGTTCTTCCGCTCCGGGGCGATTATCGAAGTGGATGCGGCAACGGGCCAACTCAGTCGTGTGACGAATGAAGATTGGGATGCGGCGGATCCAACGATTTTTGACAATAACTCCCAACTCTCCGGCTCGGGCCGACTTCGTGACGGACTGGTCACGCGCTACGGTGGCTGGGAAGTTCATCGGCTGCCGGTTGCGCACGGCGGTCGAGTGCAGGCCGTTGCCACGCATGCCGACGGCCCTGCCACCGGGCAGAGCCTCGGATTTGATCCAAGTGCCGGCAGGATCCGCCCGTTCGACGGTGACGATCCCGCCACGATTGACGGGGATCGCATCTACATCCAGTTCTACGAGTTTCTCGACACGTCACCGGCCGTGACCCGTCCGTTGGGGTGTCTGACGCGTTGTCAGGCTGTTTCAACGATGCGGACGACAGGATCATTTGCGGCGATCCGGACCCCGGATGACAAGTACCTGCTCGTCGTCAGTGCTCAGCAGTTGGACGAATTGGCTGGGAGAGAATTCGAGATTTCTGTCAGCGTGGTAAAAATCCCGGAGCCCACAAAAGGCGGGAGCGAGGGAGTCGTCGGCAAGGAATCACGATAGGGATCAAGTGCCGGCGACATGGCACCGGCACCGTCCCACGCTCCCGATGTGCCAATGCACGCCGCCGTACTCAGCCCGAAGGGCTGCGTCGTTCGTCGCGGTGGGTCGAGCGAGTTGGCGAGCGCGACCCGCGGATGGCCGCGAGGCTTGATCGCACCCTGAAGGGGTCTGCAAAGCTGCGAACGTTGCGAGCAGCCCTTCAGGCCGCGACTACGAACGAGCAGACCTTCGGCCTGCGGGTGGGATGGGCGGGCCGGGGTCGGTGGGCGGGGGCGGAGGCGGGGGCCGCATTGGCTTTATCGCCGCGGCCAAATGAAGCCGTAACGCAAGAGAGAATCAGCTTGCCGCAAGGCCCGCTCCCCGGCACGGTCGGCGCGGAGTGGCGACCTACCCGATGCGGTCGGCACGGAAAGCGTGGCAGTCGCCGCGGCGGGCTGCCGCATGTCCTCGTGAAGCCCATCTCAACCTCGAAAGGGAGACTCACGATGAATGCTCAGAACCGCTTCACCCGTCCCGCCGACCTGTCCCGCTCGCGTACGAACGCTCGTCCCGGCCTGATGTCCGTTCTGACCGTCGGGGCGGTCATGGCCCTGACCGCCGCCTCGGGTCTGGCCGCGCCGTTCCATCGGGCGCACGGCCCGGCCCAGCGGACCAAGATCGCCTATCACGTCGAGCGCACCAGCGACGGCGGGTTCATCACCGTCGGCGCGATCTCGACCCCCACCGCCGCCGGCACCTTCGGCCCGCCGGACATCTACGTCTCCAAGACCAACTTCGCCGGGCTCCTGCAGTGGGACCGGATCATCGGCGGCCAGGCCTCGGACATCGGCTATGTCGTCCGCGAGGTGCCCGGGCAGCAGGGGTACATCATCGCCGCGGAGACCACCAGCGTGCCGAGCAACGTGCCCGGCGGTCTGGGGATCGCGCTGGTGCGGATCGACCTGGCCGGCAACTTCCTCGGTGCGCGCGTGTATCAGGGCACGCCGACGCTCGACCGCAACGCGGGTGTGAGCCTGGTGCTCCAGCCCGAGGGCTTCGCCGTCACCGGGCGGATCAAGCTGCCGAACGTCGCGGGCGATGCGGGCGTGTTCCTGCGCACCACCGGCACCCTGGCGCCGATCACGCACCTGTACTACACCGATCCGACCGGCCAGGCCAGCCCCGTGCCGACCTTCACGGACCTCAAGCGCGTCAGCACGACCACCGGCGGCAACTTCTTCGGCAACTTCGTGATCTCCGGCAAGACGCTGCGCCGCATCGATGTGCCCGGCACGCCCGGGACCATCAACGATGATGCGTGGGCGATGATGATCCAGCCGACGGGCAACGTCATCTGGAGCAACGGGTACGACCCGCTCTACCAGACCACACAGGCCGACCTGACCGAGCGCGCCGACGCGATCCACCTCAGCGCCGCCGGCTACCCGATCCTGGCCGGGCGGAGCGACCATCCGGGCCTGACGGCCACCTCGCCGATCACGCAGGGCTCGTTCATCTCGCGGCTGCAACTGGCCACCGGCCTGGTCTCCTGGTGGCGTACCACCAACCTGCACGAGGCCGCGGTCGTCGGGCTCAACGAGCGCACGAGCGATCTGAAGATCGTTCTGGCCGGTCTGACACGCAACGCCAACGCCACCAGCGCATCGCTCTGGAGTTTGGACAACGCGGGCAACCCGAACTTCCTGCATCGCTACCTGAACTCCAACCAGGGCGAGGGCGTGACGGTCGATCAGCCGACGAACGAGTTCAGCATGGCCGGCCGCATCCGCTGGAGCACGAACACGTTCGATGATGTCTACCACGTCCGCACCACGCCCGCCGGCTTTGCCAACTGCGGCACCGCCGTGCTCACCCCGGCGATCCTCCGTCCGGAGACGCCCGCGTACCCCGTGGCCCTGCGGCCCAATCCGCTGGTCGAGAGCATCACCTGGAATCCCGAGCGCTTCACGCCGTCCAAGCGGCACTACAACCTCTGCGGCATCGTCATCGGCACCGGCGGCGCGGTGGTGACCAAGGCCGCGGACATCGCCAACACCGATGCGCTGATCCCCTCGGCCTTCCCCTCCGGCGACCCGATGGGCGGGGCCGATGGCGCGACGGACAACGGCGACTTCACCGCGTTCTTCTCCGCCTTCTTCCTTGAGGACGGCAACCCGGACCGCCTGGTCGCCGACATCGCCGACACCGATGCCGACATCGGGCCGGACTACCCCGAAGGCACCGAGTCGGGCGGCCCCGACGGCGTGGTCGACAACGGCGACTTCACCGCGTTCTTCCGCTCGTTCTTCGATCCGCAGTAAGGCCGCGGAACACGCACACACGGGGGCCAGGCCCCTCTCTCGCCGCCGATGCGCTTCCCTCCGGGATCGCATCGGCGGCTTTGCATTTGCGCCGCAGGCGCGGCGCAAAAACAAGGAAGCCCGGGCGGAACCGCCCGGGCCTCTGTGGGGTTCGTACCGGGCGTCACTCCGGTACGGCGTCGTCGAATGTGTGTGCCCGTGACCGGATGCGTCGCGCGGGGGTCTCCGTCACGAAACAGCAAGACCGGCGAGAATCTGCTGATCAGCGCTTCTGGTCCGCCGCGGGCTGGCGCTGGGCCTTGAGCAGTTCCTCGATGCGGTTGAGCTGCTGCTCGAGCCGGTCGAGACGTTCCTCGGTGCGGCGGTCGGTGGCGATCGAGACCGCGGCCTGGCCCTGTCCGGGCGTGACCAGCGAGCGGGTGCGCCAGTTCGGGCCAAGCTGCCCGCGCATCTGCTGCTCGATCTGCTTGTTCATCCGCTCGATGTCCTGCTGGCTCATGCCCGGCAGTTCCTCGGGCATGGGCACGGTGAAGGTCTGCGCCTGGCCGCGGAGCAGGTTCGCCTGCCCCATGCTCTGCGTGACGGCGGCCCGGGTGGGGTCGAAGGCGATGGTCGTCAGGCTGAGAGTGCGGCGCTCGCCTCGGGAGATGACCTCCATCGCGATCGTGCTGCCCGGCTCGGCATCGCGCAGGGTCGAGCGGATGCTCTCCTCGCTGGCGGGCTTGTCGTTGATCTTCAGGACCACGTCGTACTGGCGCAGCCCGGCCTTGCCCGCGGGCAGGTTCTCGCTCACGCCGGTGATCATCACGCCCTGGCCCTCCTCGAGGCCGAGGTGCCCGGCCAACTCGGGCGAGGGCGAGACCATCGTGATCCCGATCATGGACTTGGGCGGCGTCAGGTCGGCCAGCGAGGACTGGGGCAGCCGCGCGGTCTCCGGCATCGAGCCCAGGCGCGAGACGGGCAGATCGTTGAGGATCAGCACATCGGTGTCGGGGTTGCGGACCATGATCGTCACCGGCGCCTGGCCATCGATGTTGACCATCAGGCGGTCGCCCATGACCATGACCTTGTCCTTGCTGATGGCCTTGCCGTCGACCTCCGCGGAGACCACCTCGCCGTTGACCATGCGCACGCTGACCTTGCGGTTGCTGTCGCTCTGCGTGATCGTCACGCTGCGGCCGGCGTTGTCATCCTGCACGAGCGTGGTCGTCTCCGCGCGGGCGCTGCCGGCGATCGCGAGCATCGCGGCGACGGCGAGAACGGACACTGGCTGCACGACGGACGAATTCAGGAACATGATCGATCCTCCGTAGAAAACTCGAACCTTCAAGACTCAGAACTCACGAGAATGGCCGATGAATCATCGCGCCGAGAATCGCGCGCCGACAGGGCCGCTAGAACCCGACAGGCGGCTCGGAGAACGTCGTCGGCACCAGCGTCGGTGCGCCGGCCTCATCCGTTCCGCGCCGATAGACATCCGACACGATCATGCGTTCGAGCACGGGGCGGATGTAGAGCACCTCGTACCCGGGGCCGTTGGGATTGGGGCGCGCCTCGACGATCTGGTGGGGCATCTCGCCCAGCACGCTGCCGCGCTTCTCGCCGAGTTTGAGATACTCGGCCAGGGCCTGATCGGGCGAGGTGAACGAGCCCAGCCCCGCGGTCACGCCCGCGCCGTTGATCCTGCCGCTGATTCCACCCGGCGACTGCTGACGAACAAACTGCCCCGCAAAGGCCAGCCCGAGCGCCGCGGCGACGGCCCAGCCCATCCAGGCCGATCGACGACCGGGCGACAGCCGCGGATCGCGCCCGGCGATGCGGGCGCCGCTCGATGCGTGATCGCCCAGCGAGAGAGCCGGCGCGTGCGCGGGCAGCTCGATGCCCTCGACACCCGCCAGCGCCATCGCCACTTCGCCCTCGAGCGCTCGGCTCTGCGTGCTGCTGATCTCGATATCCGCCCACAACGTCGGGTCGCTCTGCACACGCTGACGAAGGTCCGACCAGTCCTGCGCCGAGGCCCTGCCCTCGACCACGCGGCAGATGAGCACTTCGCGATCGGGTGCGTCGGGCGGAATCGGGTTGGTGTTCTGGCTTGAGTTCATGGCGAGATTCTCCCCCTGTCGGTCCAGCCGCGGAATGCGATGGACCTGCACCCATCCCGATGCGCGCCGAGACGATTCCCGTCACATCGAGGCTCGGGCCGATGAGCGTGCGTGAAGGTTCACCCGTTCGGGGAACGGGGAAGGAGTGCAGGGACGGGGCGGGCGGGAGCGGAAGCCTCCCGCTTATGGGCCTTGACCGGAGGCCGGCCTCCGCCGCGGGAGAAGATGGGCATTATGGTGCCTGATCGGCCCGGGCCGCGGCTTCGCGGAGCATCTTCCGCGCGCGGGCGATGCGGGTCTCGATGGTGGTCTCGGGCAGGCCAAGCACCTGTCCGATCTGCCGATAACTCAGGTCCTTCATGCACTTGAGCAGCAGCGGCTCGCGATACTCCGGCGGCAGACCCTGAGCCATGCTCAGGAGCGACCGGGCCTGCTCCAGCCGCGCGTGCTGCTCGAGCCCATCGCCGACCAGCGGCCGCCCGCCTGAGATCCCCGCGTCGCCATGCTCACGCTCCGGAATCGTCGCACGTCCGGCATCGATCATCGCATCCAGGCTGCGCTCGTTGCGCACCGCGGCCTTGCGGACGCTGAGCCGCGCAGCGTTCAGCGCGACCATCCTCAGCCAGCCGAGCACCGCTCCGGGATCATCGATCGTGTGAATCTTGCGGACCAGCGCCCCGGCCACTTCCTGCAGCAGATCATCGAGATCCGCGTGCCTGGGCTTATGGGCCAGCAGTACCGTCGCGACGTACCGGCGCGTGTGCTGCCAGAGCTGGCCCTGCGCCTCGGGATCGCCCGCGATGGCCCGACGCACGACCTGCCCCGACACCCCCGCGACCGACGACGCCTCATCCGCTTCGAGACCTTGGGAGGCAGCGCCGGCCACCGGTGCGCGCTCGACTGGCGCAGCGAACGCACCGGGCGGGACTGCCCGTTCGGCCGGTGTGCGATATGCGGTCGTTGGCTCCATTGACGCGGGCAACCCTCGGGCTTCGGGATGCGCCCCGGGGGTGGTCCCGTCAGTATTCTTGCCAAGGCACTGGGCGTTGCGGGTGAACATGTCGGCCCCCGGCAAGCCGACGGAGCAACTACCGTTAGCCCGCTCGGTCCGATCCTCTGACCGGATGATCCGCGCCGGGCCTGAGGCCCCATCGATCATCCCAACCGCCCCGCGCAGTTCCCGGAACCACTCGTGCTCGAGTCCATCACCGAAACCATCACCGACCGTCGCAACCAGGCCTCCGGCGCGGTGATGGGCCTTGGTGAGCATCTCGAGGAACTGCGTTCGAGGCTGATCTGGGCGATCTACGGCCTGGTGCCGATTTTCATCATCGCGATCATCTATGGGCGATCGCTCATGGAACTGATGATCGCCCCGGCGATCAAGGCCCTCGGCGAAGAGGGCCAGGCCCGCACGCTCCAGCAGACCGGCGCGCTGGAGAGTTTCTCATCGTTCTTCTATGTCTCGTTTCTGGCCACGGTGGTCGTCGGCGGGCCGTGGATCGTCTACCAACTCTGGAAGTTCGTCGCACCCGGGCTGTATTCATCGGAGCGTCGCTTCGCGTACGTGCTCGCGCCGCTGAGCATCCTGCTGACCATCGCGGGCGTGTGTGTCATGTACTTCGGCATGCTGCCGCTGGCCCTGGCGTTCCTGATCGGCTTCGGCACGAGTCTGGAGCGGCAGACCACTCCCGCCGCGCCGCTGCCGGCGGGAATCGTCCTGCCGGGCATGCCGGTGCTCGATGCCGACCCGATCGATGCGCCCATCGGCTCGGCGTGGGTGCTCAAGGAATCCAGCGAGATCCGCGTCCGCGTCGGCACCGAGCCCGACGGCACGCCCGACATCCGCGGCATGTCCCTGACGCGGCGCAGCCTCATCGAGGTCAAGCTCAAGCTCGACCAGTATGTCGACCTGTTCGTCAACCTGATGATCGTCTTTGCGATTTGCTTCCAACTGCCCGTGGTCATCCTGCTGCTGGGCTGGGCCGGGCTGGTCAAGCCCGCACACCTGCGCAAGTTCCGCCGACACGCCTTCGCGGGCACGCTCGTGCTCGCGGCGGTCGTCACGCCGACGAGTGATCCGATCTCGCTGGCGGTGCTCCAGGTCCCGCTCTATCTGCTGTACGAACTGGGCATCTTCCTGCTCTGGTTCCTCCCGGCCGAACGCGTGGCCAAGGGCTTTGACAAGAACGCCGATTCCGTCGACACCCCCGATGACGCCAGCGGGCCCTGATGTCCGCGGCCGGAGCTGAGCGCGAGCGCGGCAACGCATGGGCCGGAAAACGCCCCGCGAGCTGATCCAAAAACAACGCCGACCCCCGATGCTCCGGGGGTCGGCGGTTGATTCGATGCTGAATGTCCGACCGGGCGATCAGGCGTTGACGAGGTTCTTGAGCTCCTCGGCCTTGTCGGTCCTTTCCCACGTGAAGGTGTCGTACTTCTTGCCGTTGAAGGTGATAGAGCCCGGCGGCCGGCCGAAGTGTCCGTGGCGGGCGGTGGGCGAGTAGATGGGCGTGCGGAGGTTGAGGCTCTCGATGATGCCGCGGGGCGTGAGCTTGAAGAGCTTGCGGATCGCGGCGGAGATCTTCTCCTCGGGAGCCTTGGCGGTGCCGAAGCAGTCGACGTAGACGCTGGTGGGCTCGGCAACGCCGATGGCGTACGAGAGCTGGATCTCGCAGCGGTCGGCCAGGCCCGCGGCGACGACGTTCTTGGCGATGTAGCGAGCCATGTACGCGGCGGAGCGGTCGACCTTGGTGGGGTCCTTGCCCGAGAAGGCGCCGCCGCCGTGGCGGCCCATGCCGCCGTAGGAGTCGACGATGATCTTGCGGCCGGTCAGGCCGGTGTCGCCGTGAGGACCGCCGATCTCGAAGCGGCCGGTGGGGTTGACGTGGATGGTCAGGCCGGCGTTGAACCACGTGCCCAGCACGGGCTTGATGATGTGCTCGATGACCTGCTTCTTCAGGTCGGCCTGACGCTCGTTCCACTGCGGATCGTGCTGCGTGCTGAGCACGACGGTATCGACGCGCACGGGCTTGTCATCCTGATACTCGACCGTCACCTGGCTCTTGGCATCGGGACGCAGGCCGGGGATCTTGTTCTCGCGGCGCACGTGGGCCTGCTGCTCGATGAGGCGGTGGGCGAGCTGGATGGCCAGGGGCATGAGCTCGGGCGTGTCCTTGCAGGCAAAGCCGAACATCATGCCCTGGTCGCCCGCGCCCTCGCGGTCGACGCCCATGGCGATATCGGGGCTCTGCTTGTTCAGGGCGACCATCACGGCGCACGACTCGGAGTCGAACCGCATGTCCCCGCTCGTGTACCCGATGTCCTTGACCGTTCGGCGGACGATCTCGGGAATCTCGACATAGGTCTTGGTCGTGATCTCACCGGCGACAACCACAAGCCCGGTCGCGCACAGGGTCTCGCAGGCCACACGCGAGTACGGATCATCGGCGATCATCGCGTCGAGGATCGCATCGGAAATCTGATCGGCCACCTTGTCGGGATGGCCCATCGAAACGGACTCGGACGTGAACAGTCGGCTGGCCATGAAGGTCTCCTGCCCGATCGGGGCGTGGTTGATGGGGCGGAAGGATAGCGGCTCAGCAGGCCCGAGTTGAACGACACGCCCCGCACGCAACGGGTGATCGAGACCGCCGATGGCGGCCGGACCGACGCCGAGCAACCCGATCGCGGGCTGTCGCGCCCCGCATCACGAGCGTCTGCGGGCAAAGACCCGTCTCCGGGCTCGCACCCTTGACGCCGTGGTCAAACCCCGCTTCCACCGCATCGGGCACCCGGCGCGTCCTCACCCCGGCACGATCGCACGCCCCTTCATCCTTACCCCCCCAGCCCCTCGGCCAGCCCGCTGGCCTTGCCCGTGATGAACTCCATCGCCCGCGCGATCCGCTTGAGGTCGGCGGAGAGTTCCCCGCGGACCTGCGCGATGAGTTTGGCCAGCGGCGCGGGCAACTGATCCGGCGTGCGGTCCTCCAGCAGCACCGCCCGCCAGGGCTCGAGTTCCGCAACAAGTCCGCTCAGCCGCTCGACGATCGCGTTGGTCGCCGCGCGGGCATCATCCGCGGCGGTGCGCGATCGCTCAACCTGTCCCGCCACGCTCGTCAACTGCTCGCGGATGCTCGCCGCGACGGTCTGCATTTCGGCGACTGGCCCCTCCAGCAGCGTGCGGATCTGGTGCTCGCGGGTGCTCAGCGTGCTGCCGGCCTGATCGGCGCGGGCCAGGGCCGAGCGGACCTTCTCGTGCAGTTCATCGCTCATGCTGCGGAGACTGTCGACCTGCGTGCTGCCGGAGATGATCGCCTCGCCGAGCATGGATCGGGCCTGGTCGGCCTGCTGGCGGACACTGTCGAGCTGCCGCAGCGCGAACGCCGCGTGCTCGCCCATCTGGTCGGCGCGCTCGATGAGTTCGAGCACCGTGGCGAAGGTGAATCGTCGTGCGGCAGACCCCGCCGCGCCCGCCGAGCCCGCCGCGCTCGTCGCGCTGGCGCCGGCGGGAGCACCCGCGGCCGCCACCTCGCCCGCCGGCGCGAGCGTCCGCTCGGCCTCGTTGAGTTCGCCCAGCAGCGTTCGCGCCGCCGAAACACCCGCGTTCAGCCTCGCCAGCGCACCGTTGGCCGCGGTCATCGTCGTGTTGATCTGCTCGTGCAGCGCGCGGCCGAGCGCATCGATCTTGCCGCGGGCGCTGGCCACGATCGCCGCGGCCTGCTCCTCCATCACCCGCCGCTGGGATTCGGTCTGCTGCTCGCCCCGCGCGTGCGCCGCATCGAAGCGCTCGTTCAGCGCCGCGGCCAGCGCATCGGCCTGTTCGCGGCCTCGCGCGATCGTCGCCTCGCCGGCCGCGCCGGACTGCGCCAGCGACCGCTCGAGCCGCTGCTCGATGTCCCGCGCGCGGGCATCGGCGTCGTTGACGCCCTCGCGCACCATCTCCACCGCCTGCTGCGCCGAGCGGACACACTCGCCCTGGGTCGCTCGCGCCGCCTGCTCGACCTGCGCGCTGAGCGCCTCCAGCCGCTGGCGCAGCCCGGCCTCCGCCGCCGCGGCGTGGTCCTCAAGCCGGCGCTGATGCTCAACCAGCCGGGCCTCGAACTCCGCCATGCTGCGGGCCATGCGGTCCTGTGCATCGCGGGCCTGGGCCTCGATGCCCCGCGCCGAGGCCCGCGCCCCGTCGATGAGCGACTCGACCTCCGCCGCGCGCTTCTCGAAGAGTTCCAGCGCCCTGGCCGCCGCGTCCAGCCGCGGCTGGCTCTTGCCGGTGAACTCGCGCAGCGCCTCGCGCGCCAGCGCCGCATCCCCCGCCGCGGTGCGGAGGGCCTGGGCGTGCCCGCTGGCGTCCTCGATCAGGCGACGCAGCAGCGATGAATAGTCGTTGAACGCCTCGCGATCGACCACCCGCGGCGAGAGGAACACCTCGCGGATCGCCTCGCGCATGGGTTCGCGCTCGGCGGCGCTCGTTGTGGCGTGCGCCGCGGCGGAGCCGGCGATGAAGCCGGTGGTGCTGGTCGGGTCTGGGCTCGTTCGTTCGGGCATGATGGCTCCGCCAACCGCTCGTCAATCCGGAAAGAGTGCAACGGGCCGGTGCGCGCCGGCTACCGCTTGGTATCGGTCCGCATCCACGCGCGGACCGCAACAATGCTCTGTCGCGGCTTGCCGCGGGCGACGACCCCCGGCGGATGGGCGGGCTCGGCCGAGGCGGGCATGGGGATCGGCCGGGGCGCGGGGATCATCGGCGCACGGTCCGGGATCGTCGGCAGCACGATCGGCCGCGGGGTGGCCGGGCCCGGGGCATTGCCGGCACCGGTCGCCGCGGGGCTTTCTTCAGTTCCCGCCACTCTCAACCCCCCCTCGCCCATCCCGGCCACTCCCAGCCCCCCGGGCATCGCATCCAGCGGCGCGCTGGGGGCCAGGGACTTGTCCACGCGGAAGGCCCCGCCCTCGATCGTCGCCCCGGGGCTGATGCCGATGCTCCCGGCGCGGAGGTTGCCGGCGAAGCCCGCGCCGGGGCCGAGCTCCACGCGTCCGGCGATCACATCGCGGGCCTGAAGGTGGCCATCGATCCGCAGCAGCCCGCCCGCCGCGACCCGGTCGGCGACGACGCGCGCGCCGGGCCCGATGGTGATGGTGCCGCCGCTCTCGATGCTGGCGAAGCGTTCATCGCGGTCGATGGCCACATCGGCGACCTGCACGCGCTTGTAGCAGGCGGGGCAGGTCAGGACCATCGCGCGGCCGGGGACGCTAAAGGGCACGAAGCAGTGCACGCACGCGACCGAGCGCATCCGCCCTGCCGATGCGGGCGCGGGCGCATCGCCGCCGGTCTCGGCGGGGCGCGTGGTCGGCGAGATGGCAAAGACGCTGCGCCAGTTCACGGTGTGGTCCTTCCGCCGCGGCCGGCACCCCGGCCCCGCCGGCCGCCCGGCCTACTCCCGGCCCCCCCCGGCCCCCGCGCTGCCATCGGTCAAAACGTCGCCGACGCGTGTCGTCGCATCGGCGACGCGGAGAGAAGGAGTGTCCGTTTCGGACACGCGGCGGATGAACATCCGCCGGGAAGAATCCGTGCTTACTCGACGCCGGCCTGGGCCGCCGAGCCGTTGCGGGCGCGGCTGAACCCGGCGAGCTTGCTCTCAAGGCCGGCCAGCGAGTTCTCCAGTTCGCCGTTCTGGGCGATGGTGACGGCGGGGGCGTTCTTGGCGGTGGTGCGGACCTTGTTGTCGGTGCTGACCACGGGGACCTGGCCCTGGGTGGCGCGCTTGACGGCATCGGGCCCGACCAGGCAGTGGCCGCTGAAGCTGGCGCCCTCGGCGACGATGAGCTTGGCCGCGACGACATCGCCCTTGATCTGGGCCGTGGTGTTGAGCTCCAGACGCTCGGTGGCGACGACATCACCCTCGACGGTGCCGTCGATGATGAGCGTCCCGGCCTGCACGCCGGCCTTGCACTCGGAGCCCTGACCGAGCTGGAGCTGGCCCTGGGAGATGATCTTGCCCTCGACCTTGCCCAGGACGATGGCGGCGTTCTGGAAGATCAGTTCGCCGCGGATGAGGGTGTCGGGAGCGATGATGGTGGTGTGCGGGTCGGACATGGTGTTCTCGTGGGTCAGGGGTGCGTGAACGGCGTTCTGAACGTGGCTGTGACTGGGACTGGGACTGTGTCCTGGACTGTGACCGTGATTGGTGGCGTGCATCGGGTGTGTGCGCCTTTCATCTGCCCAGCGGCGGGGTCGGGGGGGTCGAGGGGGTCGAGGGAAGCGACCGCATCGCGGGCGATCATCTGCGATGGCGAACACGCGGGGAGCGTTCCGGGCACGGCCGGCCGCGTACGCCGATGTTGGTGCATCGACCGGCACGAGTGCTCTGGGCGAGATTTTTCTTGCACCCCCCGGGCAGGAAATCGCCCCATGCCCGCGATGCCCCCAGCCTCCTCCCCCGGGAGGAGCCGGCGGAGGATCAAAGAAAGACCCTCCCCCGCTCGACGGGGGAGGTGGCGAGTCTTCGAGCCGGAGGGGGCGGCGGGGGGAGTGGCACAGTGGCACAGTGGCAGAATGGCAGAGTGGCGCAGAAACAGAGCCAAAAAAGCTCCTCCCCCGTTTCCTAACGGGGGAGGTGCCGCGTCTTCGCGGCGGAGGGGGTCTTCGCGGGGGCGAACTAAACACCGGGATCACGGCCTGACCGTCGCGTCATTCCCCCTCCGGCTCGCGGACTCGCCACCTCCCCCATTGGGAAATGGGGGAGGATCGAAGAGAGATCCTCCCGCCCGTCCGTACCCAAACCTATCGAAACCCAACCCCGCCGCCGCCCCCTCCGCATTGAACCTTTCCTCACTTGAACTTTGAACTTTCGCGGCGTTTCGCCGTGCTTTCCCCGCAGTTGGCCGCCACTTCCCGCCGCGTTCGCGGAACATCGGCATTTTCGGGAGGGGCGTACGGAACAAATTGCAGGCCAGCAGAAGACCTCTGCTGGCCTGCAGAAGAGTTCTGCTGGCTCCCCGAAGACTTCTGCGGGCCTGCAAATGTCTTCTGCTGGCCTCCCGGAGACTTCTGCCGGCCTGCAAATGTCTTCTGCTGGCCTCCCGGAGACTTCTGCCGGCCTGCAAAAGTGTTCTGCTGGCCTCCCGAAGACTTCTGCGGGCCTGCAAAAGTGTTCTGCCGGCCTGCAGAGAACATTTGCGGCGGTGCCGGAGCCGCTGTCCGGCCCGGTGGTCGCGGCCGCACGGACCCCCAAAGCCGCCGACCTTCCCCCGCGCACGCCCCGGTCAGCACCCCTCCCCGCCCCGCCTTCCCCCCCGCATCGCCCCAGCCCCCCCCCGCCCGCTTCGGGCGCACGACCGTTGCCGGCGGCGCGGCAAGGGCCGTGCTCGGACGGCCCTTGCAAGCCACCGGAACACGGCAAGCCCCCCCCAACCCCCAACCCCCACCCCCCACCCCCCCACCCCCAGCCCTTCCTCTCCCCGCCCGTCTGAGGGCGGGCGCCCCCGCCCGCGCACACGGCTCGTCCGCCCTCAGCCGGGCGGAAAGAAACGCGCGGGAGTGGGTGCGGTTCCCCATCCCCGGCGGCTTGCTCGCAAAGCCTCGCCGCGCCGCCGGCAACGCTCGTGCGCACTGCGTGCGGGGGGAAGGGGGGTGGAAACGTCGGTGACGGGTGGCGGGGCTGGCGACTCGAGGTTCGTTGACGGGCTCGCACCCCGGAGCCAAGAGGCCCGACGGAAGCACAGACCAGCCGCACCGACTCCACGCCGGTGCCCGTGGAGTCGATGGAACGGGACCGGGCCATGCTCCCGCTCGATCAACATCCGCATGTTTCTTTGGCAAGAGGCACCGACCAGCGACTCCGCACCGCCCGTTCAGTCCGCGGCGTCACCGGGGAGTGACCAACGCCAAGCGTGACTAGGCCCGGCGTCTTGCTTCCGACATACGATGGATGCTATGGACATCAAGACAGCAGACATCGTGATGGTCGCCGCGGTATTGATTGCACCCCTCGCTGCTTTGCAGGTTCAGATCTGGCTCGAACGCTACCGGGCGTATGTGCGGAGGCAGGAAGAGATCTTCCGCATGCTAATGGCGACACGGGGAGCACGGCTCTCGCCGATTCACATTGAGGCATTGAATCGAATTGATCTCGAGTTCTACGGACGAACGGTTATCTTAATCAGGTACCAAACCAAGGCAGAGCGTCGAGTCATTGAAGCGTGGCGGTCCTATCACCATATTCTCGGGGCACCAGCAATTGAGGGCGATCAATCTGCCTATTACCAGCAGCGCGAGATGCTTTTCATCGCACTCCTTCGAGCAATCTCGGACGCAGCGGGATATGACTTTGATGACACGCACTTGAAGCAGATGTCGTACACCCCGCAGTTTTACGGAAACGTCGAAGCCGACCAATCCGCTATTCGCCAAGGACTCGCGAAGCTGTTTAGCGGCGACATGGCGATTCCAGTGCAGTTAGTTGTTCAAGAGGAATTGCTCAAGAAGCAAGCGGCCGTTTCTGATGCGATTCTGTCTCAGATCGGCCCTGATGGCGTTATTCGGGTCCGTATCGTCGAAGGAAGCGCAATCGCGCCACAGGCGGTACCCCCACGGTAAACGTAGCTACTTTGAGATACGCGACATGAGGGGTTAGGCGGGCGAGTGCTTGCCACGTCTCGTCGCATCTTTTGCGGCTCCGCCGCTACGAAGCGGCAGTCAGTTCTTGAAGTTCATGCGGTCTACTCGCGCTCGCTCTTCGGCGCTCAATCTGCGCCAATAAAGTGCGATAGATGCCCATCTGGGAGAAGTTGTCGGAACGACGACGGAGCTGACCGATGACGACTGACTGCTGGCATTGACCTTCGCCCAGCCCGTCGAACCGAATGCTGTAGCCGCAGCCGTTCCGGCTGAAGCCGTCCACACTGGAACAGCGGTGTAGCCAGCCTGCTCACCCAAGTACTCAGTCGCAACCACAACAAAGTCCGCACCAATGCTCTTGGCATGGGCAACCAAATTGGCATCACGAGCATCTGCCGGAAACGATGCAGTGAAGTTTGAAACACCAAGCATGGTGACCAGACTGGGATCATCGCGGACTCGAAGCTCAGCCAGAATAAGCCGCCGAAGCTCAAGCGCTTCCCTGGGACTGACGTCCTCTGGAGCCAGACTATTTCTCTCAAGATATGCAACTCCCTGAGAATCCGCTGCGCGGATTTGCTCAGGACTCACAATGCGAATCTCAACTTTATCCGTTTTTTCAATCGCAATGCCCTTCAATCCAGACGAAGAGTAAAAGTCTCGCCAAGGCGAGGAAGCACAACCAAAGCCACCCAGAGCAACAATCACAGCAACTATAGCGAAGACAATAATTCGCATGTCGTGGACTCCAAATCCTAAGCAAATCTCTCTTTGAAATTATGAGTGTAGCGGACGCACCTCCGGCTCGATACCTTCCCTTGCTACCAATTCGCTGGGCTTAGGCGGCGACCCACTGCTTACTCTCCTAGCCACTCGATCAATGCCCGGGGGATGGCACCCGCCGGTGCGTTCTTGCGTAGCGGTTCGATCAACATGGGCTCAATTCCTTGTACGCGATTCCGGAAACGCCGACTCCCCGCTAAAGCCTGTGGAGTCGGCGCAACGGAGCCGTCGCAACGCTCCCGGCTCTACCGACGTCGGCGCGCCGCCACGAGCCCGCCGAGCGCCAATACCGCCGCCCCGGCCGGACTTGGGATTACCTGCGTCCAAAGCAGCGCCTCAAACCGGCCCGCGAGGGAGTTATATCCGAAGCCGACGATCGACAGCAGTGCTCCGTCATTGTGCATTCCCCGCGCTTCGCTGTACGTGAACCCAGCCGGAAGAAGTGCGGACAGGTCCACCCATGAAGCCGCTGTCCCGCTCCACAAACTCGCCCGCTGCACTCCCTCCACAATTGCAGAGCCTGCCTGATAACCCTCGCTTGCCGCATAGGCAAAGGACTGGGTCGCGTTCGCTGGCGTTAAGTCCACCCAAGAGGCCGATGTCCCCGTCCAAAGACTCGCGCGATACACACCACCAATCAGAGCTACCCCCGCCTGATGTCCGTAGGTCGCGGCGAGCACAGAGGACTCGGACGAGCCCGATGGATGCAGGTCGACCCAAGACGTTGAGGTGCCGGTCCAGAGACTAGCGCGCATGATCCCGTCGACCGTCGCAAAACCAGCCTGCTGATCACCGGTGACGGCACGCGCGACGGAACTTGTTGCACCGGCCGGATGCAAGTCGACCCAAGAGGCGGCCGTGCCACGCCAAAGACTCGCTCGCTGAACCCCGCCAACAAGGGCGTTTCCCACCTGGCTGTTGCCGCTGATCCCAAGGGCCACAGATTGCGTAGAACCGTGAGGGTTCAGGTCGATCCAAGATGCCGCCGTACCGCGCCAAAGACTTGCGCGCGGCCTGCCGCCAAACCACGAAACTCCCGCCTGCAGCCCGCCGTCAACGCCATACGCCGTCGATGCCGACGCGCCACTCGGATGCAGATACACACGTGAGTCCGCCGTCCCGCTCCACAAAACAGCGCTTTCAACGTCCGAGACGCCCACCTGCTGATTGCTGCTCGTGGCGTATGCAGCAGAAAAACCTCCGGATTGAAGATTGGTGACCGTCCATGTCGCATAGGCCGTCGCCGGAACAGCGCCGACTCCGCTGACCGCCGCGATCGCGGCAACGTTGCACAGGTGCTTGAGCAGCATCTTTCCCTCCATCCATGATGTGCGGGCGATCACCCGCGGGGCCGAGCACACCGGCGACACGCCAGTGCCAAAACAAGTAGAACACCCTGACCTCATTGTGTCAAGGGGTCTGCAGGAAGGAATTCCGAGTGCCGCGCTCCCGCGTTGAGCGCCTCCGCGGTTCGGATGATCACCGGAGCGCCGCGCGTACGATCTGCCCATGAACACGGCGACGCTCCCACCGACGTCGGCTTCCCACGCGGTCAATCGGCTTGTGCCGTTCATCCACGTGGCCGATGTCCGGGCGTCGCTGGACTTCTACGCCCTGCTCGGCTTTGTGCCGCAGAGCACCATCAAGGATGATCGCGGCGATGCGTATTGGGCGCTGGCCAAAAGCGGCGCGGCGGAGATCATGCTCGCGCGAGCGAGCGGGCCGGTGGATGCCGAGCAGCAGGCGGTCATCCTGTACATGTACAGCGCGGATGTCGCCGGCCTGAGGCAGCGGCTGCTTTCCGGCGGCGTGCGGGACCGCGGCGTGTACCGCGGCGCTTGGCAGCCCGGCGATGGGCCACGCACGGTCTTCGCGGTGGCACACCCCGCCTACATGCCCGCGGGCGAGCTCCGAATCGTCGATCCCGATGGGTACATCATCCTCGCGGGGCAGTTGGGCTGAGCGGGCGCACCGGGAAGCACCGCGAACAAAGACCCCGCCGCGGCCAATCCCGGTACCCGGACAAACCGCGCTGGGTCCCCGCAGCCCCGGCCCCCGGCCCCGCCCCCACTCTCGCCGACAACTTCTCCACCGCCCGTCACCGGCGAGCCCGCTTCCGGCATCGGGCCTACGGGCCTTCCATCACCTTGGGTTACACTTCTTCGCCATGAACCCCTCGCCTCTTGGCGGTTTGTGGCGACCCCTTCCCCCCACGGCTGGCCGCACTTCTGCTCGCGCATTTGGCCCCGCACTTGGTCACGCACTTGGCCGCGCACTTGGCCACGCTCGCTCGGCGGCGATCATCGCCATCGCCGCTCTTGCCGCCATCGCCACGAACGCGGCCAACGCAGCCATCGCCTCGCCCGCCAGCGCGGCGGAGGGTCCGGCGCACGCCACCGCCTCGACGGCTGGCCCCACCACTGGCCCCACCACTGGCCCCACCCCCGCACCGCTCATCGCCCCCATGATCACCGAGGTCCTCGCCGCCGTCCCCTCGGGCGATGCGGGCGATGCCAACGCCGATGGCACGCGTCAGGTCGCCGGTGATGAGTTCATCGAGCTCTTCAATCCGCTCGATCGCCCCGTCTCCCTCCGCGGCATGCGTCTGCTCGACAAGGACACCCTCAAAAAGCCCGAGGATGCCTTCATCTTTCCCGATGTGCGCCTCGCCCCCGGCCAGGTCTGCGTGGTCTTCAACGGCCACGAATCGGCCATCCCCGGCCCCGTTGGCGACACCAAGGCCGCCGCGGACGCAAACCCCAACTTCGGCGGGGCGCTGGTCTTCTCGGCGCGCGCCCCCTCGAGCCGCCGCAGCCTCAGCAACGCGGGGGACTTTGTCCTGCTGACCTCGGCCGATGGCATCGGGCTGCACATGGTCCGCTGGGGCACGCTCGATGCGGCCGCGCCATCGGCAAAGATCACCGATGAAGGCCCGATCAACGCCAAAGGCTCCATCGCCCGGCGCACGCCGGGGGGCGCTTTCATGATCCACGAGAAAAGCACGCGGGGGATGTTCTCGCCGGGGGTTGTGCCCGAAGCGTTGCGGCGCGGGGCCGAAGTTGGAGTTGGAGGCGGAGGCGGAGGCGTGACATCGTCACAGGCCACGACCGCCACCGGACCCGCCCCGGCGGCCGATCGCGCTGCAGGCGATGGGGCCGGGACGCACAGCGCGCCCTCGTCGCCCGTCTCGCCCGCTCGGCTGGTGCTGCGGAACATGGCCGACGAGGTGGTCTGGGTGGAGGTCGGCGTGCTCGACGCTCGCGGCGGGATCGAAGAGGGCCGCGCTGAGCGGCATCGCCTGGGCCCCAAGGAAACGCTCGAGCACGAATTCGTGCTGGCCGATGCGGGCTCGCGGCCGTTCATCCGGCTCGACCCGCTGGCCGAGCCGGAGAGCCCGGGGGGCGGATCGGACTCCGGCGGCGGGTCTGGCAGCGGTTCTGGCCGCGGTTCTGGGCGCGCGGGCGGGCTTCTGCGCCTGCTCAGCCCCCGGGAGGAGTCGAAGTTGGTGGTTGTTCAGGTCGAAGGCCGGGCGGCGTTGGCGTCGCTACCCTGACACGGATCCGCGATGCTCGGTCGGCGTTGTGCCCATCGCACGCCGGCCCGCCGCACGCGGCAAGACGGAGACCGCCATGGCCTGGATCGTCAAGAACTCAGCGGGGATGAAGATCCCGCGTCGCGCCGAGCCGTACCTGACCGCCGCGCTGAAGGAACAACTCACGCGCGAGATCCTGCCGCGCTACGAGCAGAAGCGCGGCGCGCTGCTGCCGACGCTCCACGCGGTGCAGCACGAATGGGGCTGGCTGCCGTGGCAGGCGCTGGAGGAAGTCGGCGCGTTCCTGGATGTCAACCCGGCGGAGGTCTGGGACACGGCGAGCTTCTACGAGGAGTTCTGGCTCCAGCCCAAGGGCGCGCACGTTGTGGCCGTCTGCCGCAGCATCGCCTGCGAGGTCTGTGATCACGCGAGCATCACCGCCGCGTGCAAGAGCAAGCTGGGCATCGAGGTCGGCCAGACGACCGACGACGGCAAGTTCACGCTTGTCGAGCTCGAGTGCCTGGGCCTGTGCGAGGGTGCGCCGGCGTGCCTGGTCGATGAGACCATGCACCTGAACGCGACGCCCGAGTCGATCACCAAGGCGATCGATGAGGCCCGCAGCACCCAGGGCGGGCATCACTGAGGGAAGTGGCAGAGTGGCAGAGTGGCAGAGTGCCATCACTCCTTCGCGCCCTCGTGCCAATCACGCCCCCGCACGCCCGCGTGGACCAGCACGCGCTGGATGAACCGCCGCGCCGTCTCGTCGCTCAGCGACTCCGGCACGCGGTCCTCGACAAAGCACGGCTGCGCCGCCATCGCCATGAACGCCGCCTCATCGGTGTCCAGCTCGATCACGCGCTGCGCCAGCGCCTCATCGCTGGCAAAGTCCTCCCGCCGCAGGAAGCACGCGGGGTTGAAGTCGCGCACCGCGTGCGGGTCGCCCCAGTAGATCGGGATGCACCCCGCGGCAAGGGCCTCGGCGAGTTTCTCCGTGCAGTACCCGGGCCAGGCGAGGTTCTCGTACACCAGCGCAAAGCGGTACCCGCGCAGGAAGGCCCGCTTGGCGAGCGTCCCCGGCGCGATCGGCGGCACGTTCCGGCCCACCGGCCCCGCCGCATCGACGCGCCGGTGGGCGCTGAGCATGCGGAACATCGCCAGACGCTCGCGTGCGGAGCGGTTGGCCACGACGAACGCGCAGAAGCCCGGCCGCGCGCGGACCATCGCCGCGTGCGCCGCTCGCTCCGAGGCCGGGCGTTGCAGCGCCGCCAGCGAGCCATCGGCCACGCGCAGGTTCCAGCACCACAGCGGCCAGCGCAGGTGCCGCGGGTCGCGCAGCGTGCTCATGCTCATGGCAAAGTCGAAGCGATCAAGATCCGGAGCGCGGCTCTCGCCGATGAACTGCAGGCTCGTCACGCCCGCGGGCACGGCCCCGCCGCCCGCGGACCAGCGGCCCGCCTCGCTCGCGAACACGCTGACGATCGCCAGCCGCGGCCGCTCGCCCGGCTCCGCCAGCCGCCAGCGCAGGCCATCGCCCATGAAGGCCATGGCCCCCGCCCACTCATCGATCTCGAACCCGGGCCAGAACCCGTGCAGGCTCACGGGCACCTCGATCACATCGACGTTGTTCGCGGCGCGCTGGGTCATGCCATGGGCTCTATCGGTCCGCGGCGCGCGCGGGCTCGACCGCCGCGGAGAACGGCGGGCCCCCACGAGCATCACATCAGGGCCGTACCGGCGCAGCGCCCGCGCCGCCCGCCCGCGGATCGACCGCGACCAGCACCCGCCGCAGCACCACCCGATCCTGCACCGGCCCGCTGGGGCCCGCATCGACCTCGACCCGCAGCACGCCGGGGCCCTGCCCGGGCAGTTCGGCGTTGAACAAGTGCTCGGGCCGCTCGGCGTTCAGCCGCTGGGTCAGCAGCACCGTGTTGCCCGAGCCGCCGCGCTCGAGCGTGAGCGTCACGGTGCAATCGCCCCAGGTTCGCGAATCCTCCGGCAGCACCAGCAGACCGGCGATGCGCCTGGCGCCGACCGGCAGGGTCCACGCCGCGGCCATCGGCCCGGGCAGGAGCACATCGCGGACATCCGCCACGCCCGCGGGCTGCGTCGCATCATCATCGCCCGACCCGGGCACACCCAGCACCGGCTCGGACCAGCGTCGGCCCGTCGGCAGCGTGATGCGCGGCGCGGGCAGTCGCGAGAGCGCCACCAGCGCCGCGCTGTCGAAGACCGCGCCGTGGATGTTCCACGCCGGCACGCCCAGCTCGATCGCCCCGGCTCCGGGCGTGCGCACCAGGCTCAGGTTCCATCGCGTCGGCGTGATCGCGCCAATCGACGCGACCCGCGGCGATGACCCGTCGCTCATCCATATCCGCGCGCCGATCGCCGGCACGGGCGGATTGGCCAGCCGCAGCGCCGAGACGCGCGAGAGCGGGATCGTGCGCACGCTCACGCCGTCGCCCGCGCGCGCCGTCTCGCCGGGCCCGCGGGTCTCAAAGCGGATCGCCGGCGCGCCGGGCTCGGTATCGGTGCCCGAGAGCACCAGACCGACCATGAAGCCCTCGAGCCGATCGCCGTTGCTGAGCACCGCCACATCGCCCGATGGCACAGCCGCGCCCGACGGCCCAGCAGCACTATTGCCGCCGCGGCCCGCCGCGCTCTGCGGCATCGGGAACTCGGCGTCGCTGTCGAATCCCGCCACCTCATCGAGCGCGAAACTCAGCACCCCCAGCCGCGCGTGACGCAGCACGAAGGTCTCGGGCTCGAAGGCCGTCATCGGCACCACGCCGTGCAGGCGCGATCCATCGGTGAACGTCAGCCGCGCCTGCCCGGAGTCGCCCGGGCCCGCCGCGATGGTCCGCGCGTTCGCCCCGCGGCCCAGCGCCCACTCGGCCGGGCCGAGCGCCAGCACACGCTCGCGCGGCAGCGTGCGCTCCTCGCCCTCGACGCGGAAGGTCAGCGTCCGCTCATCGAGCCGGATCGGCTCATCGCTGAGCGTCATGTTCAGCGCATCATCGACCACAACCATCGGCTGGGCACGCGGGGCGTTGCTGGGCTGGACCAGCTGCGCCGGGGCCGGCGCGCTCGCGGCGAGCACCACCGCCGCGGCGGTCATGACGCTCAGCACGCTCGCGGGCGTGCGGGACCGGACGACGGCTTGTGATCGCGGCTGGTTCACTTCTGGAAGATCGGCAGGTAACGCTTGGGGATCTGAAGAACGATCAGCGCCATCGCTGTCGCGTACGCGTTGCCGATCGACTGATCGACCCACATGCCGCTGGAGCCCTGACGGTCGATCAGTTCGGCCCGCACCGCCGGCCAGAATGCCGCCCACTGCTCGCCCCCGGCGAGGTAGAAACTCTGCGCGGTGTAGTACTGACCGTACCAGTAGTGGCTCTCGGTGCGCGAGGGCGAATTCGGCATCGCGTTGCGGCGCAGGTAGTCCATGCCGCTGGTGATGGCCTGATCCTGGTAGATCCCGGCGTAGAACAGCGACGCGACGCCCGCGGCCGAGCGCGGCCACGCGCTCACGCCCGAACTGAGCTGGTACATGAATCCGCCGTCGGGGTTCTGCGCCTTGCGCACGTACTCGACGGCGCGATCGATGGTGCTCCGCGGCACCTCGATCCCCGCGTTCCGCGCCGAGCGCAGCGCCATGATCATGCAGATCGTCACGCTCACATCCGCGTCGTACGGCACGGGGTTGTACCGCCAGCCCCCCTCCTCGTTCTGCGTGCGCTCGATAAGCCTGCACGCCCGCACGAGCGCATCGTGGAGCTTCTGGCTCTGGGGCGTGCCCGCGCCGCCGCCGGTCATGCCGTAGATCTCGCCGAGAAAGAGCGTCGCGAATCCGTGACCGTACATCGGGCCGGAACCGATCTCGCTGGCAATCAGCCCGGTCTCGGTCGCGTTGGCGAGCACCGAGTCCAGCGCCTTCTGCACATTGGTCCCGTACTTGCCGCGGCCGGGCAGGTGGCCGTCGCTCATGAACGCCAGGGCCGAGAGGCTCGTGACCGCGACGTTTCGCGCGAAACGACCGGAGCCGAAGGTGCCATCGGCGTTCTGACTGGCCGCCAGCGCCGCGAGCCCGCGCTCGACGGAGCGATCGAGTTCCGGCGTGATCTCGCCCTGCAGCGGCGCATTGGCGGCGCTGGGCGCGAGGTTGTCCGGCCGCGCGGGCACATCGCTCTCGCGCGAGGGCGCCGCGACCGGCGCGCCCACATCCGGCACGGGCAGCGCCGGCGCCGCGGGGGCGGGACGATCCATCTCAGGATTCACCGGCGAACTCGGGCCGGTGCCCGGTGCGGGGGCCGGTGCGGGGGCTGGCGCCGGGGCCGGGGCAGGAGCGGGCGAGGGAATCGGCTCCTGCGCCGCGGCGAGCATCGGCCCGTACATCGGAAGCATCGCCGCGAGCAGCGCAAGGGCCGCTCCGCACCGACTGGCACCATTTCGCCGCGGTCGCATCATCATCGCTGAACCTTACGGCTGCTGCTCGGCCAGACGGCGGTAATACTCCTCCGTCATCTGTTCGTACGCGCTGGAGAACTTCTCGCCCGAGCCCTGCATGAGCATCTGCCGCACGCGCGCGGGCAGATCGCCCCAGGCGGCGCGGGCCGCGTCGAGCGAAGCGCGCATCTGCGGATCTTGACCCGGCGGCAGATTGCCGGGGGTGTTGCCGTCGCCGCGCTCGCGTCCCTGCTGACGCCCCGCCTGCTGGCCGTCCTGCCGACCTTGCTCCTGTCCCTGCTGCTGGCCCTGCGAACTCTGCGGCTGGCTGGGTTGCTGGCCCTGTTGCTGGCCCTGCGATTGACTCTGGGATTGGCTTTGAGATTGGCTCTGTGACTGACTCTGAGATTGGCTTTGGGACTGGCTCCGCGACTTCTGGCGGTTCTTCTCCAGTTCGCTGATGAGTTGGTCGAGCTTGCGGACCGCGTCCTCCTGCTCTCGCTGCGTGGTGAGCGATGTGTCGCCCGCGGTCTCGAGCCTTCCCGCGGCCGAGCGCATCAGCGCGAGCGCCTGGGAGAAAATGTCGTCCGCCGTCCCGCGGAGTTCGCGGTCCAGTTCGCCCGCGCCGGGAACCGGCGGGGTCGGCGAAGCGGGCGCATCCGGCGACCGACCCGCATCGGGTTTGGCAGCGCCCGGGATGCCCAGAGCACTGTCCAAGTCCGGGATCGCACCGGCACCGGGAGGGGCCGGCGGCGTCGCGGGTGGTGTGAGCGGTGCCGCGGGCTGAGGCGCGGCGGGCGCTGTGGGCGCGGCGGGCGGTGGCGGCGTTGGTCCCGGCGACGCGCCGCTCTGAGCGAGTGCCCTCGCCCCCGCCGGTGCCGCGAGCATCAGCAGCACCGCGCCGATCATGATCCGCTGTCCGCGGCTGGCTCGAGTCGTCCGCTCGCTCATGGCTGCACTCCCGGCCCGCCCTGGGGCTGGTCTTGTGGCTGGTCCTGTGGCAGGTCCTGTCGTTGGCCTTGGGGCTGGTTGCCGGGCTGTCCCGCACCACCCTGCTCACGGGTCACCTTCTCCATCAACGACTGCGCCTGCGTGGCCAGTTCGCGCTGCAGTTGCGTCGCATCCTGAACGACCGCGCGGCGGAGAGCCGCATCAACGTTCGGCCCGAGCGCCTCGGCATCGCGCGTCGCCGTCAACGCATCGCCCTGCAACCGGCGCAGCACCTTGAGTTCCGCCAGCGGCGGGACCAGCGGCGGCTCCTGCTGCCCGCCGCCACCACCGCCGCCGCCCTGCTCCTGGGGCCGTCCTTCGGGCGTGCGGAACTCCTCCTCGCGCTGCGCCTCATCGAGCGCATCGATCAGGCTCTGGAGGGTGCGCATCGCGCCGGTCTGGCGAATGGTCAGCAGCGGCCCGAGCTGCGCCTCGCGCAGCTGCGCCGCCGCCGCAGCCGTGGCCTCATCGAGTCGCCGGTGCGCGAGAACCATCACGCTCAACTCAGACAATCCGGCGTTCTGCTTGAGAAGGTCCGATGCATCGACGCGCAGCTTTTCCTGCTCATCGCCGACCTGTCGCGCCACCGACCTCGCACGCCGATCCGGCGCACGCTCGCTCGCGGCGACCACGAGCGGCTCGGTCTGCAATCTCAACTGCTCCTGGCGGACGAGCAGGGCCTGATACGCCTGGCGCAACTCGGCCCGCTGGCGAGCGCGGTCGCGCTGCGCGGCCTGCTGGGCCTGCGTACGGGCCTCCTCCAGCGCTTTCTCGAGTCGCTGCAGGCTCGCCCGCTCGCCCTGATCGGCGGATTCGGCATCGACCGGCGCGGCACGCAACGCGGAGATCGCCTGCGTCTGCGCCTGGGCCGCGCCGCGGATCGACTGGGCGATCGAGCGCGTCCCGCCGGAGCCCGCGGCCTGATCCACCGCCGCGAGCGTCGCGGTGTTCAACCGGATCATCGGCGCATCCAGACCGGCAAACGCCGCATCGCCCGCGTTCGCCTGCGCGGCGCGGGCCTCCTCCAGTCGCGTGATCTGCGTGCGCTGATCGGCGATGAGCGTCTCGAGCGTCTGCACGAGGCTGGCCAGTTCGCGGCGCAGCGTCGCGTCGCGCGTGCGCTGGGCGTCGCGCACCTGGTCGAGCATCTGCTGGATCGCCTGCTCCGCCCGCTGCTGCGAGCGCTGCGCCTGCTGCTGCTGATTCTCCCGAACCTGCTGCGCCGCCTGCTGCATCTGCTGCGAGACCTGCGACCGCTGGCCCTCCTGCGCAGCCTGACGCAGGGCCTGCGACATCGCCGGGTCGTTCTGCGACAGCCGCTCGGCCTGCTGCTGCAGATTCGCGACCGCCTCATTGGCCCGCTGGGCCAGTTCCTCCTGCTGACGCGCCAAGTCCTGCGCCTGGCGGCGCTGCTCGGGTGTGAGTTCCTCGGCCCCGCGGCCCGTGGTCTGGCGATCGAGTTCCGCCGTGCGCTCGCGGAGCTGGGCCTGATCCTCCGCCAACCGCTCCAGCGCGCGGCGCTGGGCCCACGAATCCTGACCGCGATCGAGCGCCTCGGCGAGCTGCTCGAGCGTCTGCTGCGTGGCCTGCTGCTCCGCCGAAGCCTCCGCGCGGGCCTGGCGAGCCTCCGAGCTCTGCTGCTGGCCGGCCTGCGGGTTGGCTCGCGCCGCCTGCTGGGCACGCTGGAGCGCCGCCGAGGCCTCGCCCGCATCGCGCCGGGCCTGGTCGAGCAGCGCGCGGGCCGCATCGAGCGCCGCCTGGAGCTGCTCATCCTGCATCGGCGCTGGCTGGTTGTCCCGCGGCGTGCCCTGTTGGCCCTGCTGTTGGCCCTGCGGCTGGTTCTGCTGCTGGTTCTGCTCTTGGCCTTGTGATTGGCCCGCCGCGGCTTGTGCCCGCTCGATGCTCCGCCGCAGTTGCTCCTGCATCTGCTGAATGTTCTCGATGACCCCCGCCTGCTGGCGCGAAACGCTCGCGGCCTCTGGCCGCGCATCGGCGTCGGGCGCCTGCGCGATCCGCGCGAGCGACTCGCCGGCGTCCTGCTGCGTCTCGGCGGTGCGGATCGCCGACCGGCGCAGGCCGGAGAGTTCGTTCCACACACGCTCGACGAGTTGCTCGCCGGAGACCACGCGCACGCGCCGCACCTGCGACCGTACCGCGCCGCCCAGCGATGCGTCGCTCTCGCGCAGGCGATCGCTCGCCAGCGCCGTCAGCAGCACCACATCACCCGGCGCGGCGTTCAGCGCCGCCAGATCCAGCACACCCTGCGCCTTGAGCGTGGTTGCCCACGTCTGGCCGCCCGAAGAACCGGCATCACCCGCCGCGGGCTCGGCGGTGCTCGTCGCGAGCACGACCGGCTCGCCGACCTTCTCGTGTTCGCCGCCGCTGCTGGCGGGTCGGCGCGTGAGCTGGGCCTCTCCCGCGACGCGCGCCAGCGCGACATCGTCACGACCCTCGAACTCGACGCGGATCTTCGCGGTGGCCAGCGCATCCATGTCCTCGCCGGGGTCGATGACGCTCGCCTCCGGCGCACGATCCTCGCGCACGCTCAGGCGATAGACGCTCTCGCGATCGCTGGCGATGCCCGACGAATCGGTCGGCGATACGGGGATGCGCAGCGATGTCGTCGGCGTGAGCGATACGCGCCAGCGAGCCCGTTCGAACGTCGCCCGGGCCTTGCCCTGCGCGATCATCGACGACAACTCCGCCCCGAGGATCTGCGTCAGCACCTCCGCATCCGGCTGCGTCGCCGGATCGCCCGCGGCCAGACCCGGCGGCACGGGCTTGCTCAGGTCGATCGTCATCTCCACCGCCGAGCCCGCCAGCACACCCTGCACGATCGCCCGCTGGTCATTGCCGGGGCCGAGGTCGATCGTCCGTGCGGCGGAGGAGTCGCTCGAACCGTTCAGGTACGCCGGGGGCGTGATGCTCGCCGTTGCGCCGATGACCGCGGGCGGCTGGATCAGCGCGATCCGCCGCGTGGGGCTCTGGTCGTCATCGGTTTCGAATCGGTACTCCAGGAACAGCGATCCGTCGGCGATGCTCGCCGTCGCCGCGGCGGTGGTCGTCGTCGGCAGCAGCATGCCCGGCTCGAGCAGTTTCTCCATCAGCACGCCGCCGGCGATCACCGGCTCGCCCTCTTCGCTGATCATGCGTCCGTCGATCGGTCGTTCCTGGCTGGTCAGCCGGGCGTTCATCCACGGGCCGGGCTGGTCGTTGAGCAGCAGCCGGTACCGGACGCTCGCGTCGGTCTGATCGCTCGGGCGAGGGCTGCGCACCAGCGCCGCCCGCAGGGCCAGGGCGGAGCCGAGCGCGTGCACATTCTGCGTCGTCGCATCGGCGATACGCGTGCGCTTGGGCCATTGCGCCTCGCTCCACGGCGTCAGGATTCGCATGAGCCCGATGCTCGTCAGCGTGGGCTGCGCGATCGCCAGCCCGACCACGGCGCAGAAGGCAAAGCCCAGCACCGCTCCGCCGCGGAGCGCCGGGCCGGGGTTCAACGCCCGCAGCATGCGCATCGAGGCGAGTTTGTGCGACGCATCGGCGAGCATGGCCAGCGTCAGCCCGCGGGCGACGCGCCCGCGCTCGTCGGCCGCCTCTGGCAGTCCGCGCTGGCCGATGGTGCCCGACAGTTCCACCGCCGAGGCCAGCACACCGCCCAGACCGAGCCTCCTGGCCTGCTCGGTCTGCTCCAGCCGAAGGGCAAAGTCCGCCAGCGAAGGACGGAATCGCAGCGCGGGCAGCACACGCCGCCAGACGACCACGCCCATGAACCCGGCCCCCACCGCCAGCCCTGCGCCGCGCAGCCATCCCGGCGCACGCAGCACATAGTCCATCAGCGCCAGCACGACGACCGCGCAGATCACCCCCGCGATGATCCACGCCAGGCGGTGCGCGACCAGCAGCCCGCGCGCCAGGCCGCGAAGCACCGTCAGCCGACCGACCGCCGCATCGAGCACGCGCGCCGTGTGCGTCGCGTCGCCGTCGGCCGCGGCCCGAGGGACTCCGGGTTGACTCTCGCTCGATGTTTCCGGCTGGTCACTCACGCGCTGCGCCTCAGTTACGCCCCCGCCGGTTCCGGATGCGCCGCCAAGAGAAGTACGCGGCGGACACGCAGAACGACTGTACCAACGAACCGCCGGGCCCTCGCGGAGCCCCAACTCCGGTCCAACCGCCAACTCCCGGACCCAGTATGCCCTATCGGCGTGCGCACACGCGGTCGCCACGAGGCATTACGGCTCATCTCCGCCGGCGTTGCGTCTCAATGGAGGTCCACAACGCTCCAGAGGCGAATAGGTGTTTTTACCCACGCTCGGCGGCGACCTGCGACGAGACCTGATCTCCCTGACAAACCCGGGGTATAGTCGATTCGTCGCTAGCCCCACAGGTCGCCCCAAAAGGGCGGCCGACGGCGACGCAAGGGAGCCTTTTTGGAAGCATACGAACGTCTCCGTCGGCTGGTCATCGAAGCGCAGGAGGATGTGCTCAAGGGAGCCGGTGGTAACAAGGCCGCCAAGGTCCGTGCCCGCAAGAAGATGCAGGAGATCAAGGCCGCTGCCCAGGAGGTCCGCGAGGGCCTGCTGACCAGCGATGACAAGGGCGATCAGGCTGGCGACGACAAGCCCGAGTGATCGGGCTCGCGCCCCCGGCTCCGGCGCAAGGTGTTGAGTTGCCGGGCGTTGCTGTGATCTCGGCTCGAGGTACCGGCGCGTCCGGTCCGAGCGGGGATCTTCGCGCGATCGGGGCGTCACTCCGGCTAGAGTTCAGTCCATGTCAGTATCCGCATCGTCAACTCCGATCGTCCGCACGCCCATCGGCCCCCCCTCACTGGCGGACTGCTCAGGCCGCGCCGGAGGGTGCAAGACGGCACGCCAGGTTCTCGGCGACCGCGCCGGACCCGAACGACTGCCGGTAAGCCCGATGCTCGAGCGTGTGGGTATCGACGGGCTCAAGGAGCCGCTGCTCGATTACTCGGCGATCGACATCGCCGCGCGGCCGATCGGTCGGACCGAGATCGGCAACTACATCCCGCACCGGGACCAGTTCGCGTTGCTGGATCACATCATCTGGGACGCCCCCACGGGCGCTCAGGGCATTGCGATCTGGAACGTGGGCATGGAGGAGTTCTGGGTCAAGGGTCATTTCCCCGGCATGCCGTTGCTGCCGGGCGTGCTCATGGTCGAGGCCGGGGCGCAACTGGGCGCGTATCTGTTCAATCTGCGGTGGGACCGTCCCAAGGTCGCGGCGTTCACGCGGATCGAGAGTTGCGTCTTCCGCGCATCGGTGCAGCCGGGCGATGAGCTCTTGATTCTGGCCAACGAGGTCAACGTCAACGAGCGCCGGTTTGTCAGCGACGTTCAGGGGCTCGTGCGGGGGAAAGTGGCCTTCGGCGCGCGAATCAGCGGCATGACACTGACCTGATGCCTTGTTCGGCCGTGTGCATGCGGTAGTCTAGAGGCATGACTACCGCAAACACCCGCTCGCGTATCGGTCGCCTCATCACCACGTACTCCGCGCTGGCACTGCTCGGCGCATCGTGTGCTCTGGCAGGCCCGCTGGATCCGCCGGCTGGCGCGGTGGCCTCGACGGGCAAGACGATCGCCGAGACCGAACCGCGGACTCTGATCAACAGCACCAACACGCCCGGGGACGCCAACAGCACTTTCCGGATTGTGGCCTCCGGCAGCTATTACCTGGGCGGGAACATCTCGGGCACAGCGGGACGGCGCGGCATCGAGATCGCCGCGAGCAACGTCACGATCGACCTCAACGGCTTTACGCTCAACGGGGGATCTGGGGGCACGACGCTCGAGGGGATCGTCACGGACTCGATCGCGACACCAAGAGATATCACCATCCGCAACGGCCGCGTCGTCGGATGGGGCTTCGCGGGCATCCAGATGCTCGGGACCGATGGTTCGCGCGTGATCGTCGACGTGGTCAGCGCGAACAACGGTTCAACCGGCATCAACCTTGGAAATGGTGCTCGCCTTGAGCGTGTTTCGTCGGTGGGCAACGCCGGCATCGGGATCACTGTCGGCGAGCGGGCCGTGATCCACAATTCCAGCGTGACGCTCAACAACGGCATCGGCGTGTCCGCGGGCGCGGCCCTTCTGATCACCGGTTCGAACATCAGCGGCAACGCATCGACCGGCATTTCCGCACCGAGCGGGACGGTCACGAATTGCACCGTTTCTGGAAACAGCGCCGGGATCATCATCGCCGGCCGGGGGGTGATCACCGCGACGCTGTCGCAGAGCAACGGCGGGACCGGTGTCTCCGCGGGCAACAACAGCACGCTCGAGAACGTGACCAGCGACGGGAACGGCACGAATGGCATCTCGGTGGCTTCTGGGAGCACCGTTCGCGGATGCACGGCAACAGGAAACGGGGCTATTGGATTCGTCGGGTCGAACAGCGTGCTCTTTGAGACCTGCGTCGCACGCGACAACGTCGGCGACGGCTTCAACGCGGGCTTCGGCGCGCATGTCGAGTCCTGTGTCGCGGGCCTCAACGACGGCCATGGTTTTGTCGTCAGCGGCGGCTCGACCGTCCGCAACAACACCGCACGCGGCAACGGTGCCTTCTTCAACGGGAACTTCGCTCAGTTCCGAACGACGAGCGACCAGAGCAGATTCGAGGGCAACACCGCCAGCGGAAACTCCGCGCACGGCTTCTGGATCGGCGGAACGCGGAACATCATCATCGGCAATACCGTGACCGGTGCCACGACCAGCGCGTGGAACATCGCAGGCAGCAACCTCTACGGGCCGATCATCGACCGTACCGCGATCCTGACCGCGACCGTCAACGGCAGCAGCGCCCCGAGCACCCATTTCGGAACCGATCCGCGAGAGAACGTCACGCACTGACGGCCTGCCGACGGTGCGTGAGTGGCGTCTCTCAAACCGGCGAGCCCGACCGCTACCGAGCCTACTTGCCCTCGCGAACACGAACGGGCTGGTCGTCGTCACGGGCATCGCCAAGTGGAGAGCCGTCGTTGGTCGCGTTGTGCTTGGGCTTGCGGTCCTTCTCTTCCCAGTCGTTGGGCTCGGGGAAGAATCGGTTCTCGACCATGTCCAGCACGATGAGCGTAAAGAGCGTCGCGCCGCTGAGCATGAGCGCGAGTTGGTACAGCCCCATCGCGCACGCCGCGCCGAGCGCCGCGACGACCCAGACCGCCGCGGCGGTGGTCACGCCACGGATTACCCGCTTGCTCTGCAGCACCGCGCCGGCCCCGAGAAACCCGATGCCCCCCATCAACCCCTGCAGCACCCGACTCATCTCCGCCTGACCCGGCGCGGGAGCCCCCGGCGGCAGCCTCGCCAACGCATCGGCCCCCAGATACGCGATCGACTCGTGCCCGATGAGAACAAAGCCGCAGCACCCCAGGCTTACGAGAATCATCGTTCGGAACCCCGCCGGACGCTGCTTCCGCTCGCGCTCCAGCCCCACCAGCGCTCCGCAGACCAGCGCCGCCCCGATCCGCACCGCCATGTCTGTCCAGCCGAGGGGTTCCATAGTGGCAATCTGATCATATACCAAACCGAATGTCAAGATCGCGCAAATGTCCATGCTGCGGAGAACCGGGGAACCCCCAGACCGCCCGGGCGAACAGACTGGGCATGAACATCCGCACCTTTGGTCGGGGCGGGGGGCATGCGTCCGAGGAAGCACCGAACCACTGCGCGGCGTGTGCCGAGAGCCTGCTCGGCAGGCCCAGCCGCGGGCGCTGTCCGCGCTGCGGCGAGATTTATCCGACGCGCTTTGCGATGGCCGCGGTTCATTCAACCCGCCGCGAACGGCCGACGATCGAGACCCTCGCGCCGTTGATCGCGCGTGTGCTGGCCCCGCTCTTTTCGTCGCTGGTCGCGATCGGCTGCGGCGTGGTGCTCTACGAAGCGATGCGGAAACTCTCGGGCAACTGAGATCGCCGGCCGCGGCGCGCGATCACTGACCGATGCGCGACCGACCGGCGGTGACGACGGTCATGCCCGCGCCCGAGTCGCCCGACGAGCCCGGATCACTCGGGCCGGACTCAGCCCGTCGTCCTTTTCCCGAGCCGCCCTCATCGTCGCTCTCGCTGGCGAACTCGCCCAGCGCCTCGTCATCGGCTTTCGCGGCGGCTTTGGCGGCTTCCGCCGCGGCGGGGTCGAAGAGCCCGCCGGCGGCGTCGGCCTGAGCCTGGGCCTTGATGGCCTGCCATTCCTCGAGCGTCATCTGCACCTCGCGGGCCTGCGTGCCCACGTGCGGGCCGAGGATTCCGGCGTGGCCCATCGCCTCGATGAGCTTGCTCGCGCGGGTGTACCCGATGGCGAAGCGCCGCTGCAGCAGCGAGACGCTGCCGGTCTTGGCGCCGAGCACCGCGTCGACGGCCTTGTCGAACAGCGGATCGCTCTGCGCGACCGCGACGCCCTCCAGGCCGCCGTCGATGTGTTCGTCGTTGTCGCCCGGCAGGCCCGCGGCCGAACCGGTCTTGATCTGCATGAGCGAACGCTCGAAGGTCGGCTCGGCGACCTCCTTGAGGAACTTGACGACCTTGCGGATCTCGCGATCGTCGACGAGCGTGCCCTGGCTGCGGGCGAGCTTGCTGGTGCGGGGCGAGAGGAAGAGCATGTCGCCCTGGCCCAGCAGCAACTCGCCACCCTTCTGATCGAGCACGATGCGCGAGTCCATGCCGCTGGCGACCTTGAATGCGATCCGCGCGGGCATGTTGCTCTTGATCAGACCGGTGACGACGTTGGCCTGCGGGCGCTGGGTCGCGACGATCAGGTGCATGCCAACGGCGCGGGCCTTCTGGGCGATGCGGACGATCGAGTGCTCGACCTCCTTGTTGGTCATCATCAGGTCGGCCAGTTCGTCGATGACAAAGACCATGAACGGCAGCTTCTTGGGGATGCGCGCCGCCTCGGTCTCGTCCTTGGGGTTGAACCGCTCCTTGAGCTCCTCCCACGTGAGGTTGTTGTACCCGCCGATGTCGCGGCAGCCGGCCTCGGCCAGGAGTTCGTAGCGCTCGTCCATCTTGCGGACGGCCCATTCGAGGATCGCCGCGGCCTTGCCCATTTCGGTCACGACCGGGCACATCAGGTGCGGAACATCCTTGAACTGGCTCAGTTCGACCATCTTCGGGTCCACGAGAACCAGTTTGAGCTCGTTGGGCTTCTTGGTGTACAGGAAGCTCATCAGGATGCTGCTCATGCACACGGACTTGCCCGAGCCGGTAGTGCCGGCAATGAGCATGTGCGGCATGCTGGTCAGATCGACGATAAGCGGGCTGCCGCTGGCATCCTTGCCCAGGAACATGGGCAGATTCATGCCGGTCCACTTATCGCTGCGACCCATGAGCTCCTTCAGCCGCACCTTCTCCTTGTGCGGGTTGGGAACTTCAACGCCAACCGTGTCGCGGCCCTCGGTGTTCGGCACGATGCGGATATTGACCGCACGCAGCGCACGGGCAAGGTCGCTGGAGATCGCGCCGAGCGCCGCCACCTTGGTGCCGGGTGCCAGACGAACCTCGTACATGGTGATGACCGGGCCGGACTCGATGCCGACGACGCCGCCATCGATCTTGTACTCCTTGAGCGCCCGCTCGAGGGCCGTGGCCTGCTCGCGGACGAAGGACTCGAGCTTCTGGTCGTAGTTGGGTTCGGGCTCCTCGAGCAGGTCCAGACCGGGGAACTTGTACCCTTCCAGATCGCTGGTGTTCTGGATGTCGCGCAGATCGGCCTCGGTCGCGCTCTTGCGCTCCTGTGCGGCAAAGCGGATGGGGAGCTTGGCGATCTTGGCGCGGAGTTCCTCGGGCGTAAAGGTCTTGGGCTGGTCCTCGCCCTGATCGTCGCCCTCATCATCGCCGGATGCGTCGTCCGCGGTCGCGCCGTCGCTTTCGGCTTCCTCGGCCTGATCGGAATCGGACAGCGGATCGCCCTGCTCGGCCGCGGCTTTCTTGCCCTTGCGGGACTTGGGTTCCTTCGCTTCTGCGGCGACCGGCACGACCTGACCATCGGCCGTCTCGATCGCGGCGTGGTCGTTGGGGTCGAACGACTCGGTGCCGCCCAGACCACCGGCCTTGTCGTCGATAATGTCCTTGGTCTCTGTCCCGGACTTACCGTCAGCCTGCGCGGCCTTCTTGCGCCGGCGCGAGTTGGCCGCCGCGACCTGCGGCGCGGTTTGCGGGGCCGCGGGCTTGAAGCGTGCCAGAATCGTGCCCAGCCAGCCCGCCGCGGCCTTGCCCGCGACGGCGGTGTGACCCGCGGCCACGCTTGTTGCCTCAACGACGGGCGGCGTGACGGCCTTGATCTTCTTGTACGCCCACAGCGGCGCGATGACGACCCAGACGTCGAGCGTCACCGTCGCGCCGATGAGAAACACCAGCGCGATGACGAGCATCGTGCCGAAGGAGCCGAAGCGGGCGAGCAGTTCCTCCTGACCGACGACGCCGAGTGTGCCGCCGGGCAGATCGGCGATCGGGCCGGTGCCGGGGAAGACGTGGGCCTGAGCCGCCGAAACACCCGCGGCCATGATGATCGCGCCGACAACGCGGATGGGCGTGTGCCCGACCTTGCCGACAAACGCGCGGATGAAGATGAACAGCCCCCAGAGCGCAAGGAGCACCCACGCGCCCCAGCCGAGGGTCTTGAAAGCCATGTGAGCAGGCCAGGCACCGAAGGGCCCGCACCAGTTGTGCGCCGGATCGTTGTGGGGGAAGACAGAGATCCCGGGCCAGTCGCCGGGCGAGTGCGACACCATCGCCGCGGTCATGAACAGGAACAGCAGCGCCTGCGTCGCCAGCAGAACGTACGCGAGCACGCCCCCCGTCGAATCGCGGTGAATGGGCGTGTTCAGCACGGCATCAGCGCCGGCTTTGCCGGCGGAAGAAGAGCGGGCCATAGATTCGGGGAGTATCGGCCCGGGCCGCAGAAAGTGGTCAAAAATTGCGCGTAGGCGGCGATGCTTCAAAGCGCTCGACCGGGGTTCCGGCCTGAGCACGAGCCCGCGCTGAAGTCCGAGGCAAGATCCGCGAAACTGCGTCGATCCGTCGCGATCATGCACCCATCGCAAAACGCTGAGCCAGCACCCAGTACACCGGCAGACCAATCGTGATGTTCACCGGAAACGTCAGCGTCAGGGCCATCGGCACGTACACGCTGGCCTTGGCCTCGGGCAGGGCTATTCGCAGCGCCGCGGGGGCGGCGATGTAGCTCGCGCTCGCGGCCATGGCCATCATCAAGAACGTGTCGCCGATCGTCAGGCCTGAAGAACGCGACAGGCCAAGCGCGACCATCGCGTTGATCGGCGGGAAGAGAACGCCGACAAGAACCGGGAGCCAGCCCGCGGCCAGGACACTTCGAACACCCTTGCCGGCGATAAGGCCCAGATCAAGCAGGTAGAAGCAGAGCACCCCGGTGAAGAGTTCGCTCCACATCGGCGCGGTGAGCTGCCGCCCGTCATCGGTCGTCAGCGCGCCGATGAGCATGCTGCCAACCAGCAGCACGATCGGGCCGTTGGTGGCGCTGGCACGCATGGCGGTGGCGAGGCTGGTTCGGGGCGCATCGGGGGCCTTGCCCGTCTCGTTGTCGGCCAGAGCGCGGGCGAGCAGCACGCCGATGATCAGGGCGGGAAACTCCATGATGACCATGGCCGCGACCATGTGACCGCCGAAGTCCACCCCGCGGTCACGGAGCATGGTGACGGCGGCCATGAATGTGACGGCGGAGACCGAGCCGTATGTGGCCGCGACGCCGCCCGCGGTGGCAGAGCCGAGGCGCTTTCGCAGAATGGGGAAGAGCCAGAGCGGTGTGGCCGCGCTGAGCACCGCGGCGATCCCCATGGCGGCCATGCCCTCCGAAGTCAGACCGCTCTCCCGGAGCATCGCGCCGCCCTTGAACCCGATGGAGAACAGCAGGTACAGCGAAAGGGCCTTCTTGACCGAATCGGGCAGCGCCAGATCACTGCGGATCGCCACCGCGATCAGCCCGAGCACGAAGAAAAGCACCGGCGGGCTCAAGAGCGTCGGCAGCCAGATCGAGTTGCCCCCGGCGGCCTGACCGAGCGTCATCGTCATGTTCAGGATCTGCATCTGCCGCTCCGAAGGCCGACGGGGCCGATCGCCGGAGCGTAACGCAGACGCGGGCCCCGCCGCGCGTGCTCACCCGGCGGATCCGAACGGATCCAGAATGATGCGCCACCCATGTCCTGAATCTGCCGGGCGACGTCTGCGCGGGGCCTATGCTGTTGCTGCGCTTCGGGGCGCGTCGACGGGCTGGCCGCGCGACGCTGAGATGCACCCGTAGAACCTGATCCGGTTCGCACCGGCGGAGGGAAAGCGATGATCCGCGATGCATCCAATCTGTGGCTGGGCGTGCTGGCACAGCAGCAGGATCAACTGCGTCCTGCGGAGCATCTCCCCGAGAACTGGGGGCTGTTTCTCGGGGTCATTCTGGTCATTTCCATCATCGTGATTGTGGTTGTGCGTCTTGGTCGCGGCAAGGACCGGACCTGAGACTTTTCGCCGCGCCGCGATCGTTCGGCGCACGAGGTATCCCATGCTCAAGAATGCTCACGTCAATGGCTCATCCAACGGGCACCACACCAGCGCGCCTGCGCCGCTGCCGCTGCGCGGCGCGGGAAACCCGGGCTCCGAGCCGAAGGTGACCACGCCCGGGTCGTTTGCCAACGCGCCGGACCTCGGCGGGGCGCTGATGTTCTCGAGCCCCGATACCCCCGGCATGCCCGCCGCGAGCACCAAGACCGCGTGGGACTTCCTGCCCGAGGGCTGGAGCGTGGTGGACCTCGGCCCCGCGCCGGCGAGCGCGACCGATCCGGCGTTCTCGCCCGCCCCGGCCAATCCGCACGACCAACCGTGGACGCCGACGTTCGGCAACGGCGGCGGCTCGGCAAAGGGCCCGGCGACGTTCATCGAACCCGGGCAGTTCGCGCCCTATGTGTCGACGCTGGTGAGCAAGGACTGGACGGGGCAGGTCGAGAGCGCCAATCCGCACGTCGGCCGCATCGGCAGCGGCCTTGCGCCGTCGGCCGGTTGCGCGAACTGTCTGGGCGACACGATGATGTTCGTGGAGTTCAACACCGCCAAGCCTTCTCGCGGCACGGCGCGTCGGCTGCGTGTGATCTACCCCCGGGGCTTCCGGCCCATGACGCAGCTCGAGCACGCGCGGCTGGGCATCATCACGCCGCAGATGCAGCGCGTCGCGCAGCGCGAGCCGCACCTGACGCCGGCGATGGTGCGCGATGAGATCGCCGCGGGTCGGCTGGTGATCCCGGCGAATATCAACCACCTGGCGCACAAGCTCGACTCGATGTGCATCGGGCGCGCCAGCAAGACCAAGGTCAACGCGAACATGGGCGCGAGCCCGGTCTCCAGCGGCACGCACGAGGAGGTCGAGAAGCTCAAGTGGGCCGAGAAGTGGGGCGCGGACACGGTCATGGACCTGTCCACCGGCGGCAATCTCGATGAGTGCCGGCAGGCCATCGTGCAGAACGCGTGCGTGCCGATCGGAACCGTGCCGATCTACTCGATGATCATCGGCAAGAAGATCGAGGACCTGGACTGGCCGACGATCGAGGCGAGCCTGCACCATCAGGCCAGGCAGGGCGTGGACTACTTCACCATTCACGCCGGTGTGCGCCGGGCGCACCTGAAGTTCGTCAAGGACCGACTGATTGGCATCGTCTCCCGCGGCGGCTCGCTGCTGGCCAAGTGGATGCTCGTTCACAACGACGAGAACCCGATGTACACGCACTGGGAGGAGATCTGCGACATCCTCCGCGGGTACGACGTGACCTTCAGCATCGGCGACGGCCTGCGCCCGGGCGGCCTTGCCGACGCGACCGACGCGGCCCAACTGGCCGAACTGCACACCCTCGGCGAACTGACCGAGCGAGCCTGGAAGCGCGGCGTGCAGGTGATGATCGAGGGCCCCGGGCACGTGCCCTTTGACCAGATCGAGTACAACGGCAAGCTGCAGCGCACGCTCTGCCACGGCGCGCCGTTCTACGTCCTCGGCCCGCTGGTCACGGACATGTTCCCCGGCTACGACCACATCACCTCGTGCATCGGCGCCACGGCGATGGCCTATCACGGCGCGGCGATGCTCTGCTACGTCACGCCCAAGGAACACGTTGGCCTGCCCAAGAAGGACGACGTCAAGCAGGGCTGCATCGCGTACAAGATCGCCGCGCACGCGGCGGATGTGGCGCTGGGCATCCCCGGCTCGCGCGATCGCGATGACCAACTGACCAAGGCCCGCGCGGCCCTGAACTGGGAGAAGCACTTCGACCTCTCCTTCGACCCGGATACCGCACGTGCGTACCACGATGAGGATCTGGATGTCGATACCGACTTCTGCGCCATGTGCGGCCACGACTGGTGCAGCGTGCGGATCAGCAAGGAGATCCAGGAGTTCGCCAGCGGCAAGGCCGACGGCTTCGAGCGGCTCGGCGGCAAGGACGGCACAACGCCGGGCGCGCCCAAGCTCTCCGCGGCCCTGACGCCCGAGCAGCGCGAGATCCTCGAGAAGCGCGGCGTGCTGTCGCCCGATGAGATCCACAAACTCGCCAGCAAGACCAAGAAAGCCGTCGGCGCCAGCGCTGAAGCCAAGGCATCCTGCCACAGCGACTACGTTGATCCCGAGACGGCGATGAAGGTCCAGAGCGAGAAACTCGGCGGCGGCGTGATGGTGCAGCTCGATGTGCGCCCGGCGCTGGGGATCAGCAAGGATGATCGGGTGATCTAATCACGCGATCGGTTCCTGGTCGCTTGCCGTACTGTCCCGGATGCCGGCCCCGAGGCTCTGCGAAAGGCCGGATCGCCCCCGCTGGACGAGTATGCAATGCCTGCGCCCGCTTCGCCAACGCCGCCGACGGCCCTGACGCCGCACCCAACGCTCTCAGGCGTGCTGGTGCTGCGCATCAAGGTCGTGCCGGGCAGTTCACGGAGCGCCATCGCTGGCGTGCTGGGTGATCGGCTGAAGGTCAGGGTCGCCGCGCCCGCGAGTGAGGGACAGGCCAACACAGCAGTAGTCGAGTTGATCGCGCGGACGATCGGCTGTCGCCGGGCGAATGTTACGATCGATGTCGGCCAGACACAGAGCGAGAAGACTCTGCTGCTCGACGGAGTGACGATGGAATGTGCCAAGACGCGGCTAGGCTTGTAGGGGTCACTCGGGCCTCCGCACCACGGGCGAGCAACATGAGCGAAAACTTCTCGGCGTCGTATCGTCTGTCCAGCCGACTGGCCACGCGCAAGCCCTCGGCGATCTTCGTCGACGGTCTCGTGCTGATGGTGATCAGCCTGCTGATCGAGGCGGGTTGGAGCACATGGGCGACGTTCTACGCCGAGCAGCCGTCGATGAACCCGCCGCGTGTGCAGAGCCTTATCACGATCGTGTTCTCGATCTCGCGCTCGCTGTTTTTCTACTCATCGATCGCGGTGATGGGCTTCGCCGCGGCGAGGGTCATCGGCGACGCGTTGATGTCCAGGCAAGACTCACCGCCGCACACCAAGCCGCTCCAGTGACGCGGTCGAGAACCAGCCGTCGACGCCGAACTCGCCCATGGCCCGCTTCAGCGGCTCATCGGCGTCGAGCATCGCGGTCAGGTCCGCTGCGTTTGCGGTATTGATGACAAACAGCCCCTGGCCGGTGTCGCTGAGGATCCCGCTCCAGAGCACTTTTGCTCCGACGCCGTTGACCTTCGCGGAGTCCGCCAGCGCTCGCGAGGCCTTCTTGCCGTCCTTGGCCGTGATCATCGCGTAGCCTCGAATGGCGGGCGGGGGCGAGCCGGCCGCGGGTGTGGCTTTGATCTCGGCGAGCATGGCCGACTCGTGAACGGGTGCCTGCAGCAGGAACTCCGGGCCCCGCATGAGATGGACCTCTGTCACAAAGACACCCTCGATCACGCCCGGATCGGTCGCGACCAGTCGCTGCGCCTCGTTGACATCGGGCGTGGTAAAAACGAACAGCCCGCGCCACGCCGGGTCACGCGGCTTGGCGAAGGGTCCGGCGATGATCAACTTACCCTCGGCGGCGAGGCGCTGCATGTTGGCCATGTGCCCCTTGAAGATCTCCTGCTGCCGCGGCCTGGGGAGCGTTGCGGAGTTCGGGCCGGTCTTGAGGTACACGAAGGTGTAGTCGCGGTCCATCGGCTGCACCGTCGTGCCGGAATCGCGGCGATCGCCCGCGCAGCCGGCGCTGAGCATCACCGCCGCGGCGGCGACCAGTGACAGCGTGCTCATGGTGGTGGTACGGATCGGTCGCGTGGTCGCGGATCGTGTCATGCTTCGCTCCCTTGCCCGAGGCACTGGCGTTCGCACGCACGCACCAAAGGTCGCCGCACGATGGTGCGGCGCTTCGGGACGCGAACGCGCCGAGCCTATCACACTTTGACGGGGCCGCGCGAGAGCGTCAACGATCAGCGATCATGCCCCCAGCATCAACGCCCATGATCTACTTCCCCGATCGCCCGAGCCTGCGGGCGTGGCTGGCGGCCAATCACGACTCGCACCCGCCGATCTGGCTCGCGTTCGACCGCAAGAGCGCCGGCAACCCCGAAGCGTTGACGTACGACGTGATCGTCGAGGAGGCCCTCTGCTTCGGCTGGATCGACAGCCTGCCGGGCAAGGTCAGCGACACACGCACGCGGCTGTACCTGGCCCCGCGCAAGCCGGGCAGCATCTGGTCGGCGCTGAACAAGCGCCGGGTCGCCATGCTGGCGAGCAAGGGCCTGATCGCGCCGCCCGGCGCGGAGAAGATCGCCCGCGCCAAGCGCGACGGCTCATGGGATGCGCTCAACGCGGTCGCCGATGTCGACAAGGGCATCCTGCCCGCGGACTTCGAGTCGGCGCTCGCGAAGTCCGCCTCAGCGCGGAAGCACTTCGCGGCGTTCCCGCCGGGCGTTCGTCGCCAGACGGTCCAGTGGATCATCACGGCCAAGAGAGCCGAGACGCGGGCCGAACGGGTGCGCGTGAGCGTCATGATGTGCGCGAAGAACCTCCGCCCGGGCAACCCGGCGGCACGGAAAGCGTTTCTTTCCAGCGGCTGACTGCTCCCGCCGCGTATGGAGCCCGACCCATGCCGATCCTCGGCGTTCATCACATCGCGATCATCTGCGGCGACTATGCACGCTCACGCGAGTTCTACACCGGCGCGCTCGGTCTTCCGATCGTTCGCGAGGTCTACAGGGCCGAGCGGCGGTCGCACAAACTCGACTTGCAACTGCCCGACGGCACGCAGATTGAGCTGTTCAGTTTTCCCGACCCGCCGCCGCGGGCTACGCGTCCCGAGGCCAGAGGGCTTCGACACCTGGCGCTGCGTGTGCGAGGTCTGGATGAAGAGATTGCGCGGCTCGCGTCGGTCGGTGTGGCGTGCGAGGCCGTGCGTGTCGACGAGTACACCGGCCGTCGGTTCACGTTCTTTGCAGATCCGGATGGTTTGCCGATCGAACTCTACGAAGAGCCCGCAGAAGCCGGCGCATCGACGTGCGAGCGCTGAACCCGCGCGAGAGGATCTCACCGAGCCGGATCAAGTCGCCGGCGGCCGCGGCGATGCGGCGACCCCGACGCGCCGGCCCGCGTTGCTCGGCTGGCCGACGGTCCGCACCGAATCCGCGATCGATGCCGGCCGGGGCTCGGCGTTCGCGGCAGCGGCTGGCGGCGTGACGTTTGGCGCCGGCATCGGCGTCGCGACCGCCGCGTCCGCGTGAGCAGGCGCGGAGGACATCGCGGCGGATGCGGCCGGCGACGCGGCCGGTCGCACCGGTGCCCGCCCACCAGCGGATGCGGGAACAGAGGCGATCCCGCACGCCGCGTGGATGCGTTGACGCAGGTCCGCCGGGTCATACTGGCGAGCCCACGCAACCCGCAGCAGCGGCAACCTGGCGGATGCGAGTATCTGCTCGATCGACGCATCCCGCTGCTGACGCGATCGCTGGCGATGGCTCGAGTCGTCGAGCTCGATGACCAGACGCGGGGCCGTGCTCGCGGGGTCGCAGAGCACAAAATCAACCGTCCGCCGAAGCCGCCCGCGAACGCCCGCCGGTGCCCCGCGGCGGGCTCGAACGACCGCCTCGAGCGCCACCTGCGCCATGATCAACGCACCACCATCGACGGCGCGCACCAGCGCCCGATGAAAGTCCTGCTCGGCCGGGGTCAGCAGCGTCCGGCGGAGCATGAACCCATCCCTCGACCAGTCGCGAGGGCCCTTGCTCGCCGGCTCGGGTGCTTCGTCTTCGCCGAACTCCTCATCACGATCCAGATTCGCATCCGAGCCGTCGGCATGCAAGCGCCCGCTCGCGGCCACGATGACCACAGCGCCCACGAACACGGCAGCAGCAAGAAAGAACGCCAGCAGAATCCAACCCACGCTCAACTCCTCCGCAACGCATACGGCGAATGCCGCTCAATCCGCCGAGCCCAGCCGGAAGGCCGACACACCCGCCAGAGCAATCAACACCGCGATCATGCCCCCCGACGGACCGGCCGTCCGGCCCGAACCAACGGCCATGCCCAGCCCCACCAGCGCACCAAGCCCCCACGCGATGAAGCCGACCTCATAACCGGTCGAATACCCGATGATCGTCCAGATCGTGGCTCCGATGAGCCCTCCGATGCTCGCACCGATCGCTCCGCCAACCAACCCGCCACCCATGATGGTGCCCGATTCATTGCTCATATGCCCGCTCCGTGTCGGCTGGACCGACGAACCCGCCTCGGGACAACCCTCCCGGGTGATCTCGCGAAGCCCGACGAGACTAACGGCCTCTGCCGACATGTGCGACACCCTGAACAGATGGAAACTGGGTGCGATGACGTGATTTCTGCGCGTGCCGCTCCGCAATGCGGGGATCCCCTCAAGCCGGGCGATCGCCGTGGTGTGTGCTTCGCTCGTGCCCGCTTCGTCACTCGGTTAGGATGGACTCGGTCGCGAGCGACCCAACCCGCGGCCAACTCACAGGAGCCTCGTCATGACCAAGACCCTCTCCATCGCGTTGTTCACGTCCGCCGCGCTGTGCCTGACGGCGCTTCCCAGCTGTTCAAGCTATCGCGACAGCGGCGGCGACGCGACGATCGCCATCTCGCGCGAGGCCTCGGCACAGGCGACGATCTCTGAGTTCAAGACCGCGGACCCGACGCTGAGCAAGTTCTTCGACAGCGCCATCGCCTGGGCCGTGTTCCCCGACATCGGCAAGGGCGCGGTGATCGTCGGCGGGGCGGGCGGTGACGGTGTGGTCTTCAACCGCGCGGGGACGGTCGTCGGGTACAGCACGATGCGCCAGCTCTCGGTCGGCGCGGCGATCGGTGGGCAGAACTACAGCCAGATCATCTTCTTCCAGGATGAGGCCGCGTTCAGCCGCTTCCGTACGAACCGGACCGACTTCTCCGCCAACGCCTCCGCGGTCGTCGCCCGGAGCGGGGCCGCGGCGGCCAACGACTACACACAGGGCCTGGCCGTCTTTGCCAAGCCCAAGGCCGGCGTGATGGCCGAAGCATCTCTGGGCGGCCAGAAGTACGAGTACATCGCCAAGTAAAGCCGTGATGGCCCCGGGGCCCGGCCTCCCGAAGAACCGAACACAGTCCAACCCCCGCATCAGCGCCCGGTGAGAACTGGGCCACCGGGTCGCGCTGCGCCCCTAGCATCGAGCATGTCCATGACTACTGCTCGTCCCGCCGTCCCTTCCGTCGGCCTCGCCAGCACCCTGGCGGTTCACGGCGGGACACCGGTGTCCGCATCGCCCGTTCCGTTCATGCTCCCCAAGCTGGCCGAGGCCGATATCGCCGCGGCCACGGCGGTGCTGCATTCGGGCATGCTCCGCGCCGCCAAGAAGTGCGAGGAGCTCGAAACCCGCATCGCGCAGCTCAGCGGTGCCAAGCACGCGATGACCTGCGCCAACGGCACGTGCGCACTGCAACTGGCGTATGAGCCACTGTTCCAGCCCGGTGACGACATCCTTGTCCCGGCGTGGTCGTACATCGCCACCGCCGCGATGCTCGTGGCCCGTGGCTGCAACCCGATCTTCGTCGATGCCAACCCGCAGACCGGCCAGATCGACATGGCCGACGCGGCCCGCCGCATCACGCCCAAGACCCGCGGCATCGCCGCGACGCACATGTACGGCTGCCCCGTCGACATCGACGCGGTGCAATCGCTGGCGAGCGCCAAGGGGCTGAAGGTTGTCTACGACGCCGCCCAGGCGCACCTGAGCACGTGGCACGGCAAGGGCATCGGCCAGTTCGGCGACGCCGTGACGTACTCGTTCTACGCGACCAAGAACCTCGCCACGGGCGAGGGCGGCATGACCACCTGCAACGACGACGCCCTCGCTCGCCAGATCCGGCTGCTCCGCTCGCACGGCGAGACCGACAAGTACCTGCACGAGCAGGTCGGGTACAACTACCGCATGAACGACATCGCCGGCGCGATCGGCTGTTCACGGCTGGATCGTCTGCCCGCCGAGACCGACGCACGCCGCGCCGCGGCCAAGCGGTATGAGCAGATCATCGCGAGCACGCCCGCGATCGCCCGCTCGCTGCGTGCGCTCTCGATCACGCCCGGCGCGGTGAGCGCTTACCACCTGTTCACGATCAAGCTCGATCTGAGCACCCTGACGGTCAGCCGCGATGAGTTCGCCAAGGCTCTGCTGGCCGAGGGCGTGCCCAACGCGGTGCACTACCCGCGCAGCCTGCCCCAGCAGCCGGCGTTCGCCAAGCACCTTGGCAACCAGAAGCCGTGGCCGGTCGCGGAGGATCTCGCCCGCAGCGTGCTGAGCCTGCCGATGCACCACGGCCTTGGCGAGGCGCACTTTGCGATCGTCGCCGAGGCGCTCGCGAAGGTCTGCACCGCCTACGCGCGGTAAGACGTCTGGAAGTCGTCGGTCTCTGCCCGTGAATCCAAATGCAAACCAAGCCCCCGGCGAACGAACGCCGGGGGCTGTCATTTTCGAGCCTCTCACAGGGAAACCAGCAGATTTCGCGAAGAAGCCTCTTGCGTTCATCCGAGCCTCGGTTAGATTGACCATCTCTGCGGGTGATTCTCTCCATCCGCCGTGCGACACGCCGTCGCACGCACATAGCACGAGGAAGAAGGGAGTACTCATGAACGTTCGTTCTGTTCGCGTCGCGTCGATCGGTGTCGTCACGCTCGCCGGCCTGCTCGCGCCCGTTGCGGCCGCGGATGCCGCCTTGGTCGTGTATCAGCAGGGCCAGGGGGGCACTTTCACGTGGGCCCTGGACGGTGCGCCGCTGTTCACCACGCCCAACACGTTCGACATCACGCAGAATGCAGCGCAGACCGGTGCCGCGATCGCCAGCGGCTTCCGATACAACTACCGGTTCGCCTTTGGCTCGGGAACCATCACCAATTCCAGCATCGCCTCATGGGGCGGCGCATCGGCCATCGCGCTGGGCAGCACGGTCGGCGTCGGCCCCGGCGGTGGCACGGCGTACACGATCGCACGCGGGTACCTCAACGGCGAGTCCGTCGGCGGCAGCAGTGAGAACTTTGCCGGCGAAGCAACCACCGCCTGGCGCCAGGGCCCCAACGGTTACAACCCGCTTCTGGGCAGTTCCGTCGTCGTCGGTCTCCGCCTGAATCTGCTCACCGGCGTTCACTTCGGCTGGGCATTGTTGAACTGGGACGGCCTGTCGTACCAGCCCCAGCGCTGGGCGTGGCAGACCATTCCGCAGGCTCCCGCCCTCGTGCCCACGCCCGCGGCCGCGTCGCTCCTGCTCGCAGCCGGTGCGTTCGCCGCGCGACGACGTCGCGCGGCACACTGATCTGCCAGCACGGGCAACGTTCCTGAGTGATCATCGATGCGCAGCAGTCTGCCAGGCTGTTGCGCATCGATGGTGTTTTGCTTTCGCTCCGCTCCGACACGTCCAGCATCATCCCTCGCCCGCGCCGATCCAGTACTCGTACGCGGGCGTGAGCTTCAACTCGCCCGCGCGGCCGAGCTGGCGTGCCCACGAGTAGGCGAGGTTCGGATCGCGGAGCGATTGCCGCGCCGCGAGAACGATGTCCGCGTGGCCCTCGGTGATGATCGCGTCGGCCTGATGCGCATCGGTGATCAGGCCGACCGCCGCGGTCGCGATCTTCGCGCCGGCTCGAACGCGCGATGCGAGCGGCACCTGAAAGCCCGGCTCGCGCGGCGTCTTGACGGTGCCGCTGGCGGGTGTTGCGCCGCCGCTGGAGCAGTCGATCACGTCGACCCCCAGTTCGCGAAGTGTGCCCGCAAGTGACACTGAATCCTCCAGCGTCCAGCCGTTGTCATCCCAGTCCGTCGCGCTGAGGCGGACGAACAATGGCAGCTCCGCCGGCCACACCCGGCGTACCTCTCGAACGGTGTTCAGGAGGAAGCGGCATCGATTCTCGAAACTCCCGCCGGAGGCGTCCGTCCGCGTGTTGCTCAGCGGCGAGAGGAACGAGTGCAGCAGATAACCGTGTGCCGCGTGAATCTCGACAACGCGGAATCCCGCGGCCAGCGCCCGCTGAGCAGAGCCGACGAACGCTCCCGTCACCCGCTCGATATCCGCGCCGGTCATCGCTCGGGGCGCAGCGAGCGTGCCGAAGGGCTGATCGGTCACGCCGATCGTGCTCCACCCGCCCTGATCCGCTCGCAGCGTTCCTCTTGGGCCGCTGTCCCACGGGCGCGGCGTGGACGCCTTGCGCCCGGCATGGGCGAGCTGGATCGCCGGGACAGCGCCCATCTCGGTAATCATCCGCGTCACGCGCGACCACGCGACCGCATGCTCGTCGCTCCAGATTCCCGCGCAGCCCGGCGTGATCCGTCCGATGGGCTCGACCGCCGTCGCCTCGGCGATAACCAGTCCCGCGCCGCCGGCGGCGCGGGCACCGAGATGCATCAGGTGCCAGTCATTGACCGCACCGTCGACGGCGCTGTACTGGCACATGGGTGACACACCCACGCGGTTGCGGAGCGTGATCGATCGGATCCTCAAGGGCGAAAAGAGCATGCGTCCTCCGGGAACAAAGACGTGATTCAGTGCGGTGCGGCGACACACGCGGCCGTTCACTCGCGTGGCTGTGCCGCCGCGTTTGTGGTCGTCGCGTCCGGGCTCTGTGTCCCATCGCTGGTCCAGACCTCGCCGGGTTCAACGCCGACGATGCGGTGCGCCTGCTCAGGCCCCGCCGCGGCGTACAGCCGCCGCAACGGTTCATCGATCGGCTCATTGCTGAGGATGAACGTGCTGTGGTGCATGGGCATCATGCATCGAGCGCCGCTGACGGCGAACATGTCCCACGCCTCCTCGGGCGTGGCGTGCTGATGCGTCCACGGGTCGTACGCACCGATTCCGAATACGCCCAGCGCCAGATCGGGCACCTCGTCGGCGAGCCGGTCGTACGTCCGTGTGTGCGCCGTGTCCGCCGCGAGCAGGCAACTGATCGTCGGCGAACTGACGAGGTAACTGTTGTAGCCGCGGTGGCGATCGACGTACCACCGCGCGCCCCAGTGTCGCGGCTCGACCGCACGAAAGGTCAGGTCGTCGATCGTCAGCGACTGATCCCAGCCGAGCTCCACCACCTGGCGATACCCGCGGGGGATCAGCGATCGCGTCCGCAGCGCCGTGATCACGCTGGTCTTCCGGCTCTTGAGCACCTCCAGCGAGCGCGCGTCAAGGTGATCAAAGTGCGCATGGCTGATGAGAATGAAGTCGATCGGCGGCAGCTCGTGGATCTCGACCGGACTGTCAAAGAGCCGACGCGGCCCGAACTGGATCACCGGCCCGATGCGCGGCCCGACACGCTTGGAGAAAACAGGATCGATGAGCACCCACTTGCCGCCAAGATGCACCAGCACCGTCGCGTGCCCCAGCCAGACCGCCGCGAGCGCGGGGTCGTCCATGCGACCGAAGTCCTGAGGCGACAGGTCGTGCGCCTGGGCCGCGAGCGACGGTCGGCCACCCGGCGCGAGCCGCAGCGCGCGCTTGGCGCGGGCGATGCTGGCGAGCGTTCGCAGGCGTTCACGGAGCTTCATGCCGTCGCAGTGTACGGACGGCACGCGCGCGGTGCGGCGTGGCGAATCTCGCCCCAGCGCAAATGAACCGACCCGCGTCGGCCGCGGGTCGGGGAGAAACGATCGGCATGTACCGACGAAGCACGCGCTCGACCGCGGCTCAGTTGCACCCGCCGAAGAACATCGCAAAGAACGCGGTAAAGTCGCCGTTATCGATCGAACCGTCGCTTCCGCCACCGGTCAGCACGGTCTCGCCATCGGTGTTGGCGATGTCCGCCGCGAGCCGCGCGGGGTCGCCGTCGCCGAGGAAGAACGCGCCGAAGAACGCGGTGAAGTCACCGTTGTCCAGCGTCCCGTCGCGGCCGCCGCCGGTCAGGGCTGTTTCGCCATCGGTGTTCGCGATATCCGCGGGGCAGCAATTGCCCAGCAGCAGGCATGTCGGCACCTCGATGAACTCCGCAGCCTCGACCGTGCCGTTGAGCGTCACCGCGGCGGGAGCCTGGAATCCGCTGAGTACCGACGTGTTGTCGTTGGTCGGATACGGCGCGAGTGCGAGGTAGATCGACGCGGGAATCGTGCCGAACTCCTGTCGCACGTTGATCGTGCCCTCCATGACGGGCGTGCTCACGCTGCCGCTCGGGCGAGCCTGCGCCGTTGCGACACCCGCGCCGGCATCGAACCATCCCAAGTAGCTGTTGTTGTTCTCCGCGGCGAGGAACGCCGCCCAGTTTGCGACCTGCCCGGCCTTGCCCCACGGCGCAGCGCGATTGGCACCCGGCGGCGCCGCGAGAAAGATGAAGTGGTCGTTGCCGCCACCGGGGTTGTTCGCGGCGACATAGAGCAGGTCATTCCGCAGGCCCGCCCGAAGGAACATCGCGCCATTCTGCGAAACGAGCGTCGTGCCCGCATCGAGATTGCCGTCCATGCTCCACGCCGGCGGCGGCGGGGGCGGAGGCGGCGGCGGTTGGACCGCGCCGCTGACCGTCGCGTTGAAGTTCGCGCCGCCGTTGTTGTCCCACGTGCCCGAGCCGTTGTTGAAGGCCATGTTGAGCGTCGACGCGGTCGTCGGCAGCGTGATGGTGATCTTCCATGCACCCGCACCGCCCGCGGCGGCGCTGTCAAAGGTCATCGCCGGGTTGGGCGTAACGACGTTCGTCCACCCGTTGATCCCGTAGTGGATGTACACCGGGTTCGCGCCGGCGAGCGGACGGCCCGCCGCGTTGTACTCGATCGTCACCGACTGACCGGCCACCGGGTTCGCCGGTGTCAGCGTCACCGCCGGACCGGTCGGCGTGCCGCCGCCGGATCCCTGCGGCACAGGCGCAAGACCGCCCACCCCGTCACCAACGTACACACGCTCGATCGGCGAACGCGTCACGTTGCCCTTCGCGTCAACGGCCTCGATGTAGTAATCGACGAGCGCGTTGCGGATGTTGTTCACGCGGAAGAAGTACTGGTCGGCGATGTAGTTGGGCATCGCAAAGAAGTTGATGTCGCTGCTGTTGAAGAAGTTGCCCGCCGGGAAGGTCCGGCGCGTCATGGTCGCCGACTGCCACGCACCAACCCCTGGGCCGCCCGCGTACGTCTCGTTCTCGATCGTCGAGGTCGAGTTCGTGCCGTCGTTATCCAGTCGGTACTTGAGCGTGACCGAGGCGACGTTCGAGACGTCGTAGATGAACGACCAGACGTAGAAGTCGCCGTTGCTCTTCCAGTTGGTGTACCCGTGCTGCGGGCCGAAGTTGTTCGACCCCGGATTCCACGGGTGGCGCTGCACGGCCCAGACCGTCGGCCCCGTGCGGTCCGAATCCGGTCCCGATGGCGACGCGGTGGCGATCACCGGGTCGGCCAGACGCATGGCGTTGTTGCACGCGATCGTTGGCTTGACCTCCATGTCGATCGAGGTGCCGTAGTACATGTAGCCGGAGTTGAGCGCCCCGCCGAAGTAGTGCCACGCGCGCTCGACGTTGTTCGTCGTCGCGTCGGGATAGACGATCTTGCGCACGTTGACGCTGTTGCCCTTCGCCTCCCACACCTGCTGGGCCGTGTCGATGCGGTTCTGCGCCGCGGTGATCACCGCCCAGTTGCGGATGTCCTCGGCCCAGCCGTTCTCGATGTCGATCTTGCCCTGCGCGTTGACCGGAGGCCAGTTCCAGTTCAGAAACTGCGGCGCGCCGAAGTCGCCGTCAGCATTCACCCAGGCCCCATCCTCAACCTTGACAAAGTCGTCCGCCGGAACCGGATGGTCGGCCAGGTACCGCTGCACAACCGTCGGCACATAGCCCGCCGCGCGGGCCTGGTTGACGTTGTTCGGCGTTGCCTCCATGTAGTACGAGAAGCCGCCGCCCCAGGCGTTGTCCCCGTCGTGTGCGAGCATGATGAGCATCGGCCGGTTCGGATCGTTCCGCGTCTGCAACGCATTGAAGTCGCTGATGCCCAGCGGCGCGTAGCCGTCCCGCCAACTCAGGCTCTGGCTGGCCGGCACCACGATGATCGATGACTGCGCACCCGTGGTCGGGTCGATGTACCTCGCTCGCCGCGGCGTCAGCGCAAAGGGGAACGCCTCCGCAGGCGAGCACCCGCGATCGATCGTCGCCCGGAAGTACGCCCCCGCCCCCTGCGCCGGGTTGATCTGGTCCGCACGGTTGGGCGGGTCACAGTTCGCGCCGCCCGAACCCTGCACAAAGGGCCAGTCCGCGCACGCGCGGCTGATCTTCTCCGCGCTGACGATCGACCACTCGATCCCCTCGCTGGCCAGCACCGGAATCATCCGCTCGCTGAAGGCCATCTCCGACGGGAAGAACCCCCGGCTCCGCGGCACGCTCGTGCCCCACGCATCGCCGTAGATTTCCTTGTACATGCGGATCTGCATCCGCTGCGTGCTGACATCCACCAGCGGCATCAGCGCATGGTGAAACGAGAACATCACGATGTCCGCACGGGGCACCTGTGCGCCGTTGAGCGTCACCCACGACCGAGCGTTGCGCAGCGCGTTGAACGATGAGCCCGAGTAGCCCAACTGGTTCGCCGCGCCGAGCGACTGAATGTTCTCGATCAACCCGCCCGAGTACGAGATCTGGGCACCCGCCTCATCCACGCCGAACGAGAAGTTCCAGATCGAGTCCGCCATCCGGCTCTGATACCCCGCGACTCGGTCGGCGATCGAGAAGATCTCCCGAAGGTTGTTCTGCGGATGCGCCGCCCCGCCGTCCTTGCGGCTGATCGACTCCCACGCACGCTCATAGCGATCGACACCGCCGACCTGCCGATCGGGCCAGTAGATCGGCTGCTCCATGTGCCAGAGATAGGTAAAGTGCAGTTTCTGGCCCGACTGGCCCAAAACGTTGCAGGCCGATAGAGCGACAGACAGACCGGCAAGGCCCACAAGGGCGGCGGTATTCACACGCATACAGGCTCCAGACGACAGATGAACGGGCGATCCGTTGACGCACCGAAAGTGTACTGAACGCGGACACACCCGCAACACCCGCCGCGACATAAACCCAAAGGATGTCAAGGGATGCGTCAATTGCGGGCCCCCTTGGCGGGGGGTACGGGTTTGCGAGATCGGTGCGCATCCGGGCGCAGAAAGTGCAGCCTCGGCCACCTCGAGGCCGATGGATCTGAAGTTCCGTAAGGGGATCCCGCGCCGGGCGGATGATCGTTCGCTCGCGTGTTCCCGACCCCGGCCATCGGCCATGGAGGGCCTCTCATGAGCCTTGTGCTCGTTGTTGACGACAAGGAAATGCTCCGCGACTCTGTTGGTCAGACACTCAGCCGTCACGGGCTGGAGGTTCAGACCGCCGACTCGGCCAGCGCCGCCCTTGAGCTCATCGCGGCACGCAGGCCCGACTGCGTCGTGACAGACCTGAAGATGCCCGGCATGACCGGCATTGAGCTGCTCGAACGCATCAAGCAGATCGACGAAGACCTGCCGGTCATCCTCATGACCGCCTTTGCCACCGTCGAGACCGCGGTCAAGGCCATGAAACTCGGCGCGTACGACTACATCCCTAAGCCCCCGGAGGGCGATGCGCTCATCATCGCTGTCAAGCGTGCCATCGAGAACGGCCGCCTCCTCCGCGAGAACGCCGTGCTGCGCATCACCGGCGGCATCCCCGCATCGGTCCCGTCGGGCGTGACCCCCACCGCCGCGCCAGGAACCCCCGGCTTCGCCGCGCCGGGCACCGGCTTGGCTCGCCTCATCGGCGACTCCCCGGCGATGCGTCGTGTCAAGGAGCAGGTCCTTGCCGTGGCCGAGAGCACGGGCACGGTCATGATCATCGGCGAGTCCGGCACGGGCAAGGAAGTCGTCGCCCGCGCCGTTCACGAACTCAGTTCCCGCTCCCAAACCGGTCCGTTCCTCGGCGTGAACTGTGCCGCGCTGAGCGAGAACTTGCTGGAGAGCGAGCTCTTCGGGCACGAGCGCGGCGCCTTCACCGGGGCCGACAAGACCCGCAAGGGCCGCTTCGAACTGGCCGACCGCGGCACGCTTCTGCTGGACGAGATCAGCGAAGTTTCCACCCGCATCCAGGCCAAACTCCTGCGCGTTCTGCAGGAAAAGGTCATCGAGCGCGTCGGCTCGAGTCTGAGCATCGGCGTGGACGTGCGCACCATCGCCACCAGCAACCGCGATCTGCCGCGGGCCATCGCCCGCAACGAGTTCCGTCAGGACCTGTTCTTCCGCATCAACGTCCTGCCGATCCATCTCCCGCCGCTGCGCGACCGGCTCGAGGATGTTCCGGCCCTGGCCGAGCACTTCATCTCGACGATCGCCCGCCGCGACGGTCGGCGCGTGCCCGAACTCTCCGCCGCCGCGCGCGATGTTCTCATGGGCTACCACTGGCCCGGCAACGTTCGCGAATTGCAGAACATCTGCGAGCGAGCCGTGGCCTTATGCAGGACCGATGCGATCGCGGGCGAACTGCTCGAGCCGTGGCTGCTGCTGGGCAGCATCGCGCCGGCAGGCGAGACGCTCCTGGGCTCGCCATCGGGCCAGCACGCCGCGGGTCACGCGCAGGAACTGGCGGCGAACATCTACAACGGCACGCAACTGGGCTCGAACACGCCTGCCCACGCCGGCACGACGGGTGCTGGCCATGTCGGCGGCCACATCCACGAGTACAAGTCCATGCCCGCGCGTTCGGCCCTGGCCAGCCCGCTGGCCCACTCACTGGCCGAGCCGCGAATTCCCGACGCCGCCCGAGTCGCGATCGATGGCCGGCTGCTCGAGGACATCGAACGTGACGCCATCGTCACCATTCTTCAGCGGTTCAACGGCCATCGCCAGAAAACCGCCCAAGCCCTTGGCATCGGCGTCCGCACGCTGGGCCTGAAGCTCAAGAAGTGGAAGGAACTCCAGCTCATCGATGAGGCGCTCTGAGAAGTGACGCAGTGGCAGAGTGACACCGTGGCACAGTGAGACCCGGTGGAGAGTCGGGCCGATCTGAGCTCGCCTTCGCCCCGTCACGACCCGCCGCGTGAACACCCCGCCGAACCGGCCATCGCGTCTGGCAAGTCCTTTGCGTTCTGCCCGGCTGTCCCGCCGCCAGACGTTCCCCGCGGCACTCTTCCGCCGCATCTCCGCGTTCCTGAGCCCCGCCGACCCCCATGCTCTTCGACTCCCTGACCACGTCCGGCTCGATTCCCACGCTCGAGAAGCTCTACAGCTTCACAGCGTCGCGGCATCGCCTGATCTCCCACAACATCGCCAACATCTCCACCCCCGACTTCCGCCAGGCCGATGTCTCCGTCAGCAACTTCCAGGAGCAGCTCCGCGACGCCGTCGCTCGCCGACGGGCCGAAACCGGCGGCATGCACGGCGACCTGACTCTCAACGAGACCAGCGAGGTCAAGCCCGCCGCAGACGGGCGACTGGTCCTGACCCCCACGACCCCCTCGGGCAACATCCTCTACCACGACCGCAGCAATCGCGATCTCGAGAAGCTCATGCAGGATCTCGTGGAGAACACCATGACTTTTCGCGTGGCATCCGACTTGCTCCGTTCTCGCTTCGAACTCCTTCGTGCGGCCATCGCCGAACGCGCTTGACCGCTCTGCCACCCCTTGAGGCCCATCCATGTTCGGCTCACTCGACATCTCGGCCAGCGGCATGATCGCCCAGCGCATGCGGATGGACGTGCTTTCGGCCAACATCGCCAACGCCAACACCGTCCTCAACGAGTCCGGCCAGGTTGATCCATACCGCCGCCGCATCCCGCTCATGGCACCCGGCAACCCGAGCGCGGGCTCTGCGCAGGGGCGCAGTTTCGGCGTGCATCTGGCGGAGGTTGCGCTCGACCAGGCGCCCCCAGCAGTCCGCGAATTCGATCCGAACAGCCCGCTGGCCTACACCTCCGGCCCCTTCAAGGGCTACGTCGCGGCCACCAACATCAACACCACCTTCGAACAGATCAACGCGATGGAAGCCATGCGTGCGTACGAGGCCAACCTCGCCGCGGCAGAGGCCACCAAGCAAATGGCCCAGGCCGCCCTGCGCCTGCTGGCGTGATTCCACCTTCTCATCCGCCAACCAGACCAACCAGCACCATTCACCCGATCCACGACCCCTTCAACCCCCCAGCGGAGCTGCGGAAACACCTTCCATCATGCCGACGACTCGGGCCGCCGACCGCAACGGAGTGCATCGGCCGCCGCCCCGGATCTGATACGATCCAGTCCTCGGCAGGAGCGCAGCCATGGCCGACCCACTCGGTCTGATCAACTCGGGCAACTCCCCCCTTCGTCCCACCGGCCCCTCCGGCATCAATCCCACGCGCCCTCCGGCGGGCGGCATCCCCACCGACGCCAACGGCAACACGTTCAAGGACGTGCTGCTCAAGAGCATCGAGCAGGCAAACCAGCTCCAACAGGACGCAACGCAGGCGACCGAGGACTTGGCCACCGGCCAACGCACGGACGTTGAGAACGTCCTGCTGGCGACGCAGAAGGCCGACCTGGCCTTCCGCGCGCTGCTGAGCGTGCGCAACAAGGTCCAGGCGGCGTTCGATGAGGTCAAGCAGGTCAGGATCTAGTCACGGGCATGACGACAGAGAAAGCCTGACTGCACCGGTCGGCGGTCACCGCCCGGTGACCCTCTTAAAGATCCAGATCGCGCCCGCCGCGAGCAGCGCCAAAGCCGCAATGCGGCCCATAGTCACCGACGTGAACCCGCCGCCGGCCCGCGATGCGCTGGCCAGATCATGCCCAGCATTGAACCGCGTCGATGATTGCAGGCTCATGATTTCGGGCTCATACTTTGACCAGACATCACCGGGTGCAAAGCCCGAGACCGAGAGTGTTCCCCGAGATCCGATGAGGATCTCCGCACGCCCGCGAACGCGAGACTTGTCCGGAAGGACCAGCTCCGTTTCGGCCGTCCCGCGCCCGGTGCGATTATCTACGCTCGTTGACAGGACCGAGCCCGCAAAGCCCTGCGACGCGAGCGCCTTGATCGTGCTGTCCATCTGATCGAATCCGAACAACGGCGTCAGGTCCTCCGGCAGAACGCCCGGTCGAACATACGCCGTCTGCTCGACAAGCACCCATGACCAGTCTTTGCCCCCGGCGTCGCCCCGATAGAAGCCCGCGCCGTACGTCACACTTTGACCCGACTTTCGCGCGGCTTCTCCGGATGCAGAGTTCATCGCTGCCAACTGCTCCGGCGTCATCACCTTCCAGCCCGGGGGCAGCTGAGCGGACCAGGTGCCACTGCTGTGCGTGTACGCACCGCCATCTTGACTCGCCGCCCCGCCTTGCGCCAACGCGATGGAGACAAACGCATCCGCTCCGACAAGCGACGTCAGCGGGCTGTCACTCCGAGCGACGCCGCCATGACCGGACAGACAAAACACCGCCGCAATCAACACGAACGGAGCGCCCCGCCGCCACGATCCGCTTTCCATCGGTTTCATCGATGCTCCCGCGAGTAGGAACTCGCATCGCTGGTCCGGACCCAGAGTGCCACATCGGCATCGTGTCGGCCTCCCCGCAAAGACGCGAATCCACCGCCACGCTCAAGGGCGGAAAGTGAGTCTACCGGTCCGGCGTCACGTGTGGCCATGCAACATCACAGAACGCCACCAAGGTAACCCCCAAAAAGCAAGAAGCCCCGCGGCGGGAGGCAATTCGCCGCGGGGCATACGCAGGGGCTCGTGCGGGTCGGGCGCTGACATCAGCGCCTCAACCCATGCTTTGAATGTGCGATACGCCCGCGGACACGCCCACCGCCGACGCCTCCGCAGGTGGTCGAGCCTGCCGATCGTGACGACTGTGGCGGCAACGCGCATCGGCAAGTGCCCACAAAATCCGAACGACAGGGCTTCTCCGCATCTTCGCGCACCCCGGGGGCACCGCACCGCGCTCCGCCCGCGTCTATACTCGCCCCTCAATTCAGGACCACGTTTCCCTATCGGAGGCCGAACATGCTGGGTAAAGTCTTCAAGGCCTACGACGTTCGCGGCACCTATCCCGATCCGCTCAACGAGCAGATGGCTTGGCAGATCGGCTACGGCTCATCGCGCTTCCTCCTCGGCGATGCCGCCGCGGCGGGCGAGGAGTCACCCATGATGAAGAACATCGTCGTGGGCCGCGACATGCGCAAGAGCAGCCCCAGCCTCAGCGAGGCGCTCATCAAGGGCGTCTGCGATCAGGGCGGCAACGTTCTGGATGTCGGCATGGTCGACACCTCCTTCATCTACTTCGCGGTCAACCACTTGGACTGCGCCGGCGGGATCATGTGCACCGCCAGCCATAACCCGCCGCAGTACAACGGCTTTAAGATCTCCAAGCGCCGCGCCAAGCCCGTGGGCGAGGCCACCGGCCTTGCCGACGTTCGCAAGTTCGCCGCCACGGTCGACAAGCAGACGATGACCCCCGCCGGCGGCCGCCACGAGAAGCGCGACCTCTGGGAGGCCTACCGCAAGCACGTTCTGTCCTTCCTCGACCTCTCCAAGCGCAAGGGCAAGAAGCCGCTCAAGGTCGTCATCGACGCGTCCAACGGCATGGCCGGCACCATGATCCCCAAGGTCTTCGGCAGCAAGAAGACCACCGTCGACGGCCTTGAGATCATCGAGATCAACTTCGACAACTCCAAGGGCGAGTTCGCCCACGAGCCGAATCCGCTGGTCGCCTCCAACGTCAAGCAGACGCAGGACGCCGTCATCGCCAACAAGGCCGATGTCGGATTCTGCTACGACGGAGACGCCGACCGCTGTGTGGCCGTTGACGAGAAGGGCCGCATCATCGGCTGCGACCTGCTCACGAGCGTGCTGGCCAAGTTCTTCCTCGAGAAGCACCCGGGCAGCGCGGTGGTCTTCGACCTCCGCTCGACCAAGGCCGTCAGCGAGGACATCACCAAGGCCGGCGGCAAGCCCGTCCGCGGGCGGGTCGGCCACGTGTTCATGAAGGCCGCCATGGCCGAGCACAAGGCCTGCTTCGGCGGCGAACTCTCGGGCCACTTCTACTTCTCGCAGAACTTCAACGCCGACAGCGGCGCGATCGCCATGGCCACCGTCCTGAGCGTGCTGGCCAGCACGGGCAAGACGCTGAGCGACCTTGTCGCCCCCGCGGCACGCTACGTCCAGTCCGGCGAGATCAACTTCCAGATCGAGGACAAGGACGCCGCGCTGGCTCGGCTCAAGGAGCACTTCGCCACCGCGCAGTGGGGCGCCTCGATCGATGAACTGGACGGCGTCACGATCGACTGCTTCAGCAAGTCCGGTCCCAACGGCGGTTGGTGGTGCAACGTCCGCAAGAGCAACACCGAGCCGCTGCTCCGCCTCAACCTCGAGGCCAAGGACCGCAAGATCCTCGACGCCATGTACGCCCAGATCGCCCCGATGCTCGGCACCAAGGTCGATCACTGATCACTGATCACGCATCACGCGGCTTGTCGCTCGAGCAGCCGCGGCTGAGAAACCAAGTGCCCGTCCCGCGCGACGATCACTCGGTCGTGCTCGCCGGCTGGTTGTCCGGTGTGGGCTTGCCGGGGGTGATCGGCCGCGGCCCGGGGTTCGTGCCGGCGGTGGTTCGCCCGCCCGGGGTGACCGGGGCCTTGGGCTTGAGCGTGTCCGGCAGTTCCGGAACCGAGCGGATCTTGACATCGACACGCCGAGCGCTGGCCGGCGGAACGAACACGACGTTGCTGGGCTGGCCGAAGTTGCGGTCGATGGGCCACTCTTCCCAGTTCATCTTGTCAGGCATGCCGATGGTCGGGTCGCCCACGCCCTTGGAAAAGTCGATCACGAGCTTGCGATCCACCGGGATGTCGTACGACCAGACCTCCTGCCCGGTGCGCAGGTCCATCACCGACACCGTCTGCGGCAGGTTCGTCGTCGAGATGTACGAGCCCTGATCCGCCGACCACAGCGGCCCGCCGTCGAAGTAGCAACCGCTCATCGTCGCAACGCCAACAGCGCCCACCAAAGCCAAAAGGCCGCGGCGGAAGCGGTCCACACCAGCGGGGGAAGGGGTCGGAAGGAGTTTTCCACGGGAAAGGTCGGACATGCGCTGCTCCGGTCGGGTCGGGTTCGTCGGCCAGTAGGATACGGTCCCGACGGCGGCCGGGGCGCGGCGGGGAAGACCCCGCGTCCCCCGAGTGTGTATCGGCCCGCAGACGGGGCACTCTCGACCCGCCACCGTCCCCGCCTTGGCCCCCGCCCCCCCCGCCCCCCCGTCCGGCCCCGCCGCCCGCCCGCCGCCCCCCTCAGATCTCCGCCACAATCAAGACAGATCACCGCACGATCCCGAACGATCACGCACGACTCCGACCGGAGAAGACCAATGGCCAAGTCCAAGCCCGCCAGGCGACCGACCACGACCAAACGCGCCGCACCAAAGCCCGCGGCACGATCCGCATCCACCGCAGCCAAGAAATCCGCCCCGAAGGCCACAAACTCGCGCGGGCGCGCGACGTCCGGTGGTCCGAGCCTTCGTATCGGCCACGGGTGGGATCTTCACCGACTCGAGCCCATCGCGCCGGCCGGGCCGGGCCGGCCGCTGGTCATCGGCGGGATTAAGTTGGAGGAGCCGGGCTTCGATCGCGGGCCTGTCGCACGATCCGATGGCGATGTGCTGCTGCACGCGGTCACCGATGCGCTGCTCGGTGCGCTGGGCATGCCCGACATCGGCCAGCTGTTCCCGGACACGGATGAACGCCATGAAGGTCAGGACTCCCGACTCTTTGTCACCGCCGCGGTCGAGCGTGTGACGCGAGCCGGGTACCGCATCGTCAACCTCGACACGACCGTGGTGCTTCAACGGCCCAAGATCGGGCCGGTGAAGGAGCGCATCCGCATGAACCTCGCCAAGATGCTGGGCATCGGCGCGGACCGCGTGAACATCAAGGGCAAGACGCACGAGCGCGTCGACGCCGTTGGCGAGAGCCGCGCCGTCGAGGCCCATGCGGTGGTCATCATGGAACGGGCGTAACGCCGGGTCGGCAGATCGACTCGATGGCGCGCGTGAAACGGCGGGCGAAGCCCGGGCCGTCGCACAGCGCGCTGGCGGCCAGAACATCGCGCAGCCCCGCGCGTTCGGTGGCAAGTCCCGCAGTATCGACGGCGATCGCCGCGACGGCGCGGGCGTACTCCGCGGCCGTGCGCGTGCACCACTGCGGCCTGCCGATGGCGGTCAGCAGCGTGAGCCCGACTCGCGAAGCGTGGCGATCACCTATGAGCGACACCACCGGCACACCCATGTGCAGGGCCTCGCAGGTTGTCGTGGTGCCGTGATACGGGAACGTGTCCAGCGCGACATCCACGCGATGAAGCGTGGCCAGATGATCGCGCTGGGACAGGGTCTTGCCGACCAGGTCGACCCGGCCGGGGTCGATGCCGACTGATGCCAAGCGCGTGCGGATGTCCGCGGCGACCGGCGCATTCTCGATTCCCGGGCACTTGAGCAGCAGCCGCGTCGCCGGCCTGTGAGCCCCCGCGCCCGCGAGCGCTTCGTCGCACGCGCGAAGGGCCTCGGCCCAGAGTCGCATCGTCGTATCGTTCCACTTGCTCATCGCGTTGAGGCAGCCCAGCGTGATCGGCGCGTGCGGGTCCAGACTCGGCAGCGGCGAAACCGGCGGCGCATCATCCGGCGGCGCGTAACAGACAAACGGCGGCTCGATGCGCACCAGCGACTCGACCGCGTGCGCATCGGCCACACCCGGCTCGTCGGTGAGCGAGTCGACAAGTCTCCAGCCGACACGCCGCAGACCGGTGGTGTTGGAGTACCCCAGGTACGTCGCCTGTCGAGCGACGGGGTGCATCGCGATCACCGGCAGATTGTTCGCACCGGTAAGGCCGGCCAGCTCGATGAGCAGGTCGCTGCCCGACGCGGCGAGCGTGCGCGCCAGATCCGGCAGAGGCACGCCGGCGCACGAAACGAACGAGTCGGCGCCGACGAGCGCGCGCAGACGCTCGGTGATGTCGTCCTGTGTCGCGCTGGTCGAGTAGAGCGTGACGCGCAGTCGATCGCGATCGATGTGTCCCAGCCACCCCAGAAGGAAGAACGCGACCGAGTGGCGACGAAGGTCCGCCGAGAGCATCGCCACGCGGATCGGTCGATCTCCGGGCACCGGCGCGGCACGCGCGCCCGCATCCGCCGCGATCTTCGGCGCAAAGCCGCGTTCGGCGACGGCTCGCTCCAGCAGCATCGCGAACATCTCGTGCGCAGCGCGGATCGACGCCGCGTCCGCATCCGGGTTGGCGTTCATCGCGGTGGCGATTCCCTCGGCCAGCGCGTAATTGCCCGGCTGATGAGCCAGGCTCCGCCTGAGCGACTCGATCGCCGGGGCCGGCCGACCGAGCAGTTGCACGCACGCCCCGTGACGGATCGCCGCATCACCGTGCATCGGCTGCAGTTCCAGCAGCTTCGCGCACGTGCGGGCGCATGAGGCCAGATCTCCCGACCAGTACTGCAGATCCGACAAGTCCGCCAGCCGCTGCGGATGAGACGGGTCGAGCGTGACGGCGGTCTGCGCCGCGGCGAGGGACTCGCCGAGCCGGCCGAGATGACGCATCAACGTCGAGAGCATGCTCCAGAGGCTGGCGCTCCGGGGGTCGGCCGCGAGCCCTGCTCGCACGAGCGGCTCGACCTCGGCGAGTTTGCCCGCTCGCGTCAGCACGTTGGCCGCGCGCGTCAGGGCCTGCATGTCCGACGGCTGCGCTCGCAGGTGCGTCCGCAGCATCGCCAGCGCGCCATCGAGCCTTCCGGATCGGAGCATCGCGTCGACCTGTTGGAGTGTGCTGGACATGGAACTTCGGGCCTCGACACCGGCATCGGCAGCCACAGCCGCGGGCTCGCCTCAGTCGGCATCATCGGGCAGTTCGCCCGCGCAGTACGAGTGCCACGCCTTGCGGATGGCATCCTCAAAGCGGCGGGCGTATGCCGCGTGATCGCCCAATGTACCGGTCACGCGCTGGCGGAGTTCGGCCCGGATCGCCGCGAGCTTCGACGGGTCAGCGGCGATGCGCACGCCCCGAGCGACGAAGTCTTCGGGCGAATCGGCGATGAAGTCCTCGAGCCCCACCAGCGACAGCAGCGAGCCACCGACGCGCGAGGCCGGCCGGTCGCCCTGCAGTGACAGGACAGGCACACCCATCGTGAACGCCTCGCATGTGGTCGTCGTGCCGTGATACGGGAACGGGTCGAGGGCCAGATCCAGCCGCGAGTACTCGTGGAGCAGCCGCTGCGTTCCATCGACCGGGGGGAGCAGGTGCAGGCGTGCGGCATCGAGCCCGACCGCCGCGGCACGATCGATGATGGCCTGCCGCGCCGCGGCCTGCTCCATGCCGTTCATGCGCATGAGCAGATGTGCAGAGGGAATCGCGTTGAGCAACCGCCCCCACAGCCGCAGCGTGGTGTCCGTGATCTTCTTGCTCGCATTGAACGAGCCGATCGTGAAGTTCGGGCTGCTCAGGCACGGCAGCGGCGAGACCTCCGGCACATCCGGCGGCGGCGTGTAGCAGACAAAGCAGCGGTCGATGTACAACGCTCGCTCGGTCAGCAGACGGTCGGTGATCGGCCCCGGCGGGTCGATGAAGCGGTCGGTCAGCCTGTAGTCCATCGTGCGCAGGCCCGTCGTGCCGGGAAACGCCAGCCACGTGGCCTGCACGGGCGCCGCACGCAGGCCCATCGTGGCCAGGCGATCGCCGCTGGTGTGCCCGCTGGCGTCGATGAGCACATCGAGCGTGTCGTCGCGAAGGATCTTCAGCAGCGGCTGGCCGTCGTGGTCGTTGCACTGGCGATAGATCGATGCGCGGGCCCGCAGCCGCTCCGTCCAGTCGTCCTCCGCACGCGAGGTGTTGTACAGGCACAGTGCGTACCGCTCGGCGTCCAGATTGTCGAACAGCCCTTGGAAGAAGTACGCGCTCGAATGCCGCCGAAGGTCCGCGCAGATAAGGCCCACGCGGATGCGCCGCTCGGGCGCCCGGTCGCGCTCGAATGCCGATCGCTTCATGGGCGGACCGTGGATCGCCCGGACAACGCCGCCGTACTCGCGAGCCGTCGCGGCCATTTCGTCGATGCTCAGGTCGTCGCGATACAGCGACGCCGAGCACCGCACGCTGGCCAGCCGCTCATACCCGGGACACTTGCGCAGGCCCGTGTCGAACGTCCGCCCGCTCTCGTTGGCGTGCCCGGTCTCCAGCAGCGCCACACCCTTGTAGATGTACATCTCCGCGAGGTTGTCCTTGAGCTTCAGCGCGCGGTCGGCGTACACGGCGACATCCGCGAGCCGCTTCGCCTTGTCGAGCGAGTCGACGAGCATGCACAGCGCCTCGAGGTGGTTCGGGTCCGCCTCGACCGCTCGCTTGAGCGCATCGATGGACGCGGCCAGCCGCCCAGTGTTGAAGAAGATGTTGCCGAGCGTGCACAGCACCGCGACATCTTTCGGATCGCTCTCCAGCGCCTTGAGGCAGTAGAAGATCGCCTGATCAAACTGGTTGAGGTACGCCAGCTCGCAGCCCATCCATCGATTGACCACGCCGCTGCGCGGATCGCTCTGCACGAGACGACGCAGAATCGCCACCGCCTCCTGATGACGACCGGCCTCGGAGAGCTCGGCAACAGTGTTGAGTTTGGCCAGAGTCGCCTGAGAGGGCATGGGTCGTTTCCGGCGCGATCGTGCGCGGGCGGGAAAGGCTTGCTCAGCGCGGCACGATCACGACATCCGACGGGTTCACCGCCAGCCTGATCGGTCGCGCGTTCGATGTGTCATGATCCTCAGGACCGGGGTTCATCATCGCGACCTTCACCCGCTGCGGCGAGCCGCCGGAAACGGGCTTGAGTTCGACGATGTGCTGGACCATTTCGCCCAGGTACGTCGTCTCGACAATCGAGCCATTGAGAACATTCGCATCGCCATCGTGCGCCGGACGCAGAGCCTCCGGACGCAGCGAGACCAGCACGCCCGCCCCGCCCGGCGCCGCGTGCGTCGAGTGCAGCGTGCCGAAGGGCGTCGCGACCTTTGTGCCGCCAGAGGCGCCGCCACCGGCATCACCCGCGATGAAGTTCGTCTCGCCGAGGAACTCCGCGACGAACCTGCTGCCGGGCGTGCGGTAGAGCTTCGCGGGCGTGCCGAGCTGCTCGACCTTGCCCATGCTCATGATCGCGACGCGGTCGGCCATGCTCAGGGCCTCCTTCTGGTCGTGCGTCACGTAGATCGTCGTCGTTCCGGCGGCCTTGCAGATCCGTCGGATCTCCGACCGAAGTTCCACGCGCAGTTTCGCGTCCAGGTTGCTCAGCGGCTCATCGAGCAGCAGAACATCCGGCCGCACAACCAGCGCCCGAGCCAGCGCCACACGCTGCTGCTGTCCGCCCGAGAGCGCGTTGGGCTTACGCTGGGCGTACTGGCCCATCTGCACCAGTTCCAGCGCCTCGGTCACGCGACGCTCGATGTCCGCCTTCGAGACCTTGCGCACCTCCAGCCCGAACGCAACGTTGCGGAACACGCTCATGTGCGGCCAGAGCGCGTAGCTCTGGAAGACCATGCCCGTGTTCCGCAGGTTCGGGGCCAGATGCGTCACGTCGCGGCTGTTTCCCGCGCCGTCCTGAAACAGGATCTGCCCATCGGTCGGGTCGATGAACCCCGCGACCATCCGCAGCAGCGTCGTCTTGCCGCAACCGGACGGCCCCAGCAGAAAGAACAGTTCCCCGGGTTCGATCTTCAGGCTGACGGCGTCGACCGCGGCGCTGGGTGCGCCGGGGTACCGCTTGCTGACACGCTCGATGCTGATCCCGGTGGGCATAGGTCCAGAGGGTAGACCCCGACCCGCCGAGCGGGGATGCGGGCGTATGCTGCGCCATGCCTCAGGATCGGCCCGACAACCCGCGCCGGACCGCCGCCCAGCACGCCGACCCCGCGTTTCTGGCCCGTATGCGAGGCTGGCGCGTTCCCGCCGCTCGCGACCTGTCGCTGAAGCAGGAGATGAGCGGCATCACCCGGGAGGTCCGCCGCCTTGAGCGCTCGGTCGGCTCCCTGGGCGAAGCCTGGGGCACCCTCGTCCCCGGCCCGCTGGCGGTCCGCACCGTCATCCTCGGCGTCGCCCGTGGCGTGCTTCAGGTGCGCTGTCAGGATGCCAGCACGCGATACGAACTCGACCGATGGCTCCGCGCCGGCGGCGAGCATGCGCTCGTGCGGGCCGCGGGAGCACGGGTCATCAAGGTCAAACTGGTCCTTTAGCCGTCGACTGCTCCGGTCGATCCCCGATCGCCGCCAGCACCGCCCGGAGCAGCCGCGCGGGCTCATCGATCTCCAGCGCAAGCCTCGGTCGTGCGATCGGCACACCGAGCCGAGCGCTCAGCTCCGGGACGCGCCGCAACTTCGACCAGTCCTTCTCCGTGACCACCAGCACGCCGGCATCCACAGCGCGAATCTGTCCGGCGATGCTCTCGATATCCGCCGGCGTGAAGTCGTGATGATCGCCAAAGACCCGCGAGCACACCACCCGCCCGATCTGCCCCACACGCTCGACGAACAAGTCACCCCGCCCGATCGCGCACACAACCCCGAGCGCACGCTCGGCCAGGAACGTCTCAGCCTCATGCCGCTCGCCCGCGGCATCGCTGACCATCACCCCGTCCCACTCATGCCGAGCGCGGAACATCATCGGCACGGGACGATCCCCCGCGACCGACAACGTCGCTCGCTCAACACTCTCGACCACCGACCGCACCTGCGCTTGCGTGGCAAGTTCGCAGTGCGTCAGCACCACCGCGTGCGCCCGGCGCAGAGCCGAGACCGGCTCGCGCAAGTCTCCCAGCGGCAGCAGATGCTCCCGCCCCGGCGGCCGCGTCGCATCGATGAGCACGATGTCAAAGTCCCGGGCGATCCGCCGATGCTGAAACCCATCATCCAGCACCACCACGCTCGGCGATGACTTTCCCTGCTGCTCACGCTGCGCCAGCACGCGCGCGACCGCGGCCGCCCGGTCCGGTGCCGCGGCGATCGCCACACCCGGCAGCGACCGCTCATACTCGTCCTGCTCGTCGCTCACACCGTCGCGCGTTCGCGCATAGCCGCGCATCGCGATCATCGGCACGTGCCCGCGCCGCGCCAGCTCACGCACCAGCCACGCGACGCACGGCGTTTTGCCCGTTCCGCCCGTTGAGATGTTGCCGACGCTCACCACCGGCAACGACAGCCGCGCGACGCCAACCCCTCGATCAAACCGCCTCGATACCACCGCCAGCCCCATCGCGTACGGCGCACCCGCGACCGGGCCCAGCACCGGCGCGAGCGTTCTTCGAAGCCGGTGCACCCACGCGGGCAGGCTCACGGCTCACGCTCCGAGCCTGCGCGGCCATCGCCGGCCTCACCGGTCAGTCGCGGCCGCGCACGTCGATCGCGCGCCCGCGCGAGCGCTTCGGCCGCGGCACGGGCCGACAGCGACAAGCCCTGCTTCATCTCCTCGCGCGCGATTCGCAGGTTGTTGAACATGTCCATGATCGCGAGCATCAGCACGATGAACAGCAGCCCGAGCACGGCCATCCACACGAGCACAAACTGCCTCGCGTTGGCCGTGCTGGCGATGCACATCGCATAGCACAGCAGCGGCGCGAGCACCAGAATGATCAGCCCGCTGGCGGTCCGGATCCGACGCCTGCTCGGCGGCACATCAACGCTCTGCAGCATCACCACGTGCACCGAGGCCAGGAGCATCACGATGCCCGCCAGCGGGATCCCGATCCACGCCGGCACCAGCGGCGCCCCGCTCAGCGTTGACGAACCCGCCTGGGCCAGCACCGGCACATCGGCCAGCGTTGGCACCAACCGCTCGATCGCGATGGCGAGACTCACGCCACACCCCCGAGCACGCCCGGACAATGTTCCAGCAGCAACGACATGACCACGCCCATCGGTAGACCCATGACGCATGTTTCGTCGCCGACCACCGAAATGTTCCACCCCTCGCGAACACGCTCGGGCAGGTTGTACCCGCCGGCCTTCCCGGCCCACGCGCCGCCCGCGGCGTAAAGGTCGATGACCTCATCGGCCAAGGCCGGGAACCGCACGCGGGCGACGTCGAACGCTGTACGCCGAAGGCCCTGGTCGGCCCGCAGCAGACACACGCCCGTAACGACCTGATGCTCGCGTCCGGCCAGATCGCGGATCATGTCCCGCGCCGCGCTCGCATCCGCGGGCTTGCCCAGAATTCGCGCCGTCGCCTTCCCCTCCCGCGGCAGCACAACGAGCGTATCGGCTGACAAAATCCACGCACCGGCCCTTCGCGCCTCGGGCACCACGCCCGCCACCAGCCGCGCCTTGAAGTACGCCAGCGACATCGCCCACGCACCCGGCGAAGTGCCCGGCCCCGCCTGCGCCAGGTCCGCATCGTCGATCGCCGGCGAAAGGCACGAGAACCGCACGCCGGCCTCCTCGAGCAGTTCGCGCCTGCGGGGCGACTGGCTTGCGAGGATCAGTTCGACCCCGGCCGCTCCCGGACGATTGCTCGACAATGAGTCGAGTCGCCTGAGACGTTCGGACACGGATTGGCTCAGCGATGCCCGCGTCATGCGACGAGTCTACACGCCCCGACGGGCGGGCCATATACCCTCGGACATGACGCGGAACAGCGACATTGCACCGACCAGCAGCCAGCCGCAAGCCCACCTTGTTCAGTCCGACATCGTCTGGGAGGACCGGGCCGCCAACCGCGAAGCGATGGCGACGCTGCTGCGCTCGCACGCCCAGAGCGGAACAATCAGGCCGGGCGATCTTGTCGTGCTGACGGAGATGTTCGACACGGGCTTCTCGTTTCGGCTCGACGTCACCGCCGACCGCGACAACGCGACGCTCGACTTTCTGTGCGCGATGGCTCGCGAACTGCGCATCACGCTTCAGGGGTCGCGCAGCGTGATCGGCCCCGACGGCAAGGGCCGAAACCAGGCCCCGATCATCGGCCCCGACGGACATGTGCTGTGCATGTTCGACAAGATGCACCCGTTCAGCATCGGCCGCGAGAGCGAGTTCTTCACCGGCGGCGACCGCGTTATGACCTATGACTGGGTCGCGAATGCGACAACGATCCGCGTCTGCCCGACCATCTGCTACGACCTTCGGTTTCCGGAGCTCTTCAGGCTGGGCATGCTCGCCGGGGCGGAACTGTTCGCCCTCGGGGCCAGTTGGCCCGGCACGCGGGCATGGCACCGCCGGGCGCTGGGCATCGCGCGAGCAATCGAGAACCAGGCGTACCTCCTCTTTGTCAACCGCGCCGGATCGGACCCTCACCTGACATACGACGGCGCTTCGTACGCCGCGGATCATCAGGGCACGATCGTCGGCGAACTGGGCGACCGGGCCGGCGTGCTGAGCGTGAGCGTGGACATCAAGTCGCTGCGAGACTGGCGGGCGAAGTTCCCCGTGTGGAAGGACATTCGCCTCATCTCGCCGATCGCGTGAGGTACACTCTTTCCGTGATCGGTACGCACCGCAACGCCGCGTTGATCCGCCGACGTGTTCGCGCCGCCGGGTGTGTGTGCGTGGCGTCGGCGCTGTCGCTCGTGGGCGTGCTCGCGACCGGCTGCGTCTCCCCCGCCGAGCCCCTGGGCGACCTGTCGTCCCTGACCCTCGGCCCCGGCCGCGCCGACCCGGATGTGCTCAACGGCCAGTACGTCGCCACGCTCCACACCCGCTGGACCGGCCCCATCCGCACCCGCATGACCGTCGCGCCCGTCGTCCGCGACGGCGTCGCGCGCGAACTCAAGGGCAACACCCGCCCCGGCGTCGCGTGGTCATTCGTCGGCGGCATCGACGCGGTCCTTGGCACCATCCTCGCCCCGTTCCTCTTTCCCTCGGGCATGATCCTGACCTGGGACACAACTCTCCCCACCGCAAGCGAGCCCGGAGTCGGCAGCGTGGGCATCGGCTCGATCGCCAGCACGCGCGTCGCGACGCACATCGCGCCGCGCCCCGCATCCGCCCAAGCGCACGCGGAAGCACCGCTCGCCTCCGCCGCGAGACCCATCGAGCTGCGCACGCGCGAGGGCGAGGTGCTGGCGCTGGTCACGCTGGAACCCGCGGAGCAAGCGCAACAGTCCGGCCGCGCGCCCGATCCCGCGCTCTACACACAACTCTCTCGCGGCGTGCGCGCCCGCCTCGCCGACCTGCTCTGGGACCCCGCCGCGATCGAGCCCGCATCCGTCGACCGATACCTCGACGACCTCGACCGCGGCGCCGCGATGGCCCAGGACGACGCTGAGTTCGCCTTCGTCGCCGCCTTCAGCGCGCGCAAGAACCTCCGCGGCGCAACACCCCTGATCTTCCCCACGCGTCGCGATGACGGGCCGGATTCGCCGCTCGCGCCGAGCGACGACGACACACGCTCCAAGCGGCTCGGCGTCGCCGCCGAGTCGGACGGCGGCCCCGGCGGGCCGATCGCGCGCCTGCGCGTCGACGTCTTCGATGACCCCGCGACCTTCGAGCGCGACCTGATCGCCCTGCGATCAACCCGGGCCAACGCCGTCATCCTCAACCTGCGCTACTGCCCAGGAGTCGAACTCTCGGCCCTGCTCGCGGCGTGCTCCTTCATCGACAAACCGATCGACGCCGGCACCGTGCTCTCCCGCGCCGGCCGCGCCAAGGCCGACCTGAATTCGCCGGACTGGAGCAGCGGCTTTGCGCTGGTTGAAGTCTTCGACGAGCGCTCGCTGCAGGAAGCACGCCGCACACTCGACCTAGCCGGCGGCGTCCGCCTCCGCCTGCTCCCGCGCCCGGATGCGGCACCCGTCGTCCCACCAACGCGTCTGGCGGTCATCACCAGCCGTCGCACGGCCAACACCGCCGAGGCGCTCGCGTTCGTTCTCCAGAGCGCCGGCGCGGCGATCGTCGGCGAACCGACGATGGGCCGCCCGCTGCTCGGGCGCGAAGCGCCGCTCGAAAGCGGCTGGGTGCTCCGCGTCGCCAGCGCCGAGTGGTTCCCGCCTTCGGGCAAGTCGCTGATGCGCGTGGGCGCGCGGCCCGATGTCTCATGCAGCGCCGATCACGCCGAGCGCGCCGCGACCGACCTGCTGCGCGATCGCCTGTCAACCGCGCCATCGCAATCCCCGCCCGCAGGCACGCGCTAAGCCTCCGCCTCTTCGGCCGCCTCCGCCCCGCCCACCGATCCCTCCCTGAGCGAGCGCACCACCGCGTTGTTCTTCCCCACGCCGCGGGCCTTGAAGATGGCGCTGCTGCGATTGAGCGCCTTGCCCTTGTTGATCATCCCGATATCGCGGATGCGCTCCCACGCGCTGACGGCGTTGGCCTTGCTGAACTCCGATCCGATGAACCGTCGCCCGTACGCCCGCGCGACGGTCGCTGTCGTGCCGGAGCCCACGAACGGATCAAGCACCAGATCACCCTCGTCGCTGGTGGCCAGGATCACGCGCTCCAGATACGCCTCGGGCAACTGATTGTCGTGCCCGTGCCGACGCTCCTTGTTGTTGCCCTGAATCCTGCCCCAGTTGGCCCCGTACCACACGTCCATCGGCACGCGCTTGCCCGCGGGCATGCCGTCCTTCTTGCTCAGCGTGCGCGGGTCGAAGTAGATGCTGGCCCGATCACTCATCTCCAGCACGCGCTCGGGCCGCCACGTCGCGATGCCGCCGGGCTTGACAAAGTGCAGCGCGTGAACCTTGCTGTTGATGAACCCGCCGGTCCGATTCTGGCCGAAGCGGTAGTGCCAGATGCACCAGTTGGCCATCGCGAACTTCAGTTCGTTCTTGACGAACACCACGATCTCCGCCGCCGTGTCGTCGGGGATGTTGATCCACATCGACCCGCCCGGCCGCAGCGCCCGCGCGCACACGCCGATCCACTCCCGCGTAAAGTCCAGATAGTTCTCCCGCGGCAGATCATCCGGCCATGTCTCAAACTCGCCCCCGCCGCTGGCCGCCAGCGTCTCGACCGCCCGCGCACGCTCGTAATCCCGGTTCCAGTTGAACGGCGGATCGGCAAAGACCAGATCGACCTTCCCCTCGCGAACCTCGCGCACATCGCTCAGCACCGTCCGGCAATCGCCAAGGTACACCCGCGTATCCGGAGCCGACGCGCTGAACGCCGCAACTGCCCCGGATGCCGGCAACTTCGCCTTCCTCGCGCCCCGAGGCTTGGCCACGGGCGCTCGTGCCGACTTGCTCGCTCGATCACTCATGGACCGATGCTAGCGTCCGATCAACGCCTTCATGTCCGCCACCGCCTGGCGAAGCCCCACATACGCCGCGCGGCTGACGATCGAGTGGCCGATGTGCAGTTCCGTGATCCCCGCAAGCCGCGCCACCGGACCGACATTCGCATAATTCAGCGCATGCCCCGCGTGGAACCGCATCCCCAGCGCCCGCGTCCGGTGCCCCGCATCACGCAGCATCGCCAGATGATCCGCGATGCTCCGACCGTCCCGCCCCTTGAGCCGATCATCCCCGCCCGTGACCGCAAACGCCGCGGCGTACGGCCCCGTATGGAACTCGCACGCGTCAAAGCCCGCCTTCGCCGCCGCCTCCACCTGCCGATCATCACAGTCGATGAACGCCGACACCACCGCCCCGCCCTCGAGCCCCTTGAGCGTCCGGACGATCCCGCTCAGCCGCGAGAGTTGCCCCGCCACATCCAGCCCGCCCTCCGTCGTCACCTCCTGACGACCCTCCGGCACCAGCGTGATCATCTCCGGACGACGAAGCCCCAGATTCAGCACCTGCCCCCGCGTGCGACGCGTGATCTCCACCATCGCATCCGTCGCGGCCATCTCCAGGTTCAGCCGAACTCGGCTCGTCCGCGCCAGCAACTCCAGATCGCGGTCCTGCAGGTGCCGCCGATCCTCCCGAAGGTGCGCCGTGATGATGTCCGCGCCGCCCAACTCCGCCTCGTGCGCCGCCAACACCGGGTCAGGCTCGCCAAAGACCCCGTGCTCCGCCTGATCCCGATAGCGGGCCTGACGAATGGTGGCGACATGGTCAATGTTTACGCCAAGAAGTGCCGGCATGGGTCCAAGATAGGCCCGCGATCACGCGGCGATCGCTCCGTTCCGCCAAAGCCCCCACCCCGTCGTCGCTAAATACACCCTATATGAGTGTATTTCTGATCAACAAACTCAATAAATCGAAGTTCTGTATTGACAATTCGAAACCACTGGCCAAATTATCCGAAAGCCATCTTCAACAAATCAAAAGTCCTGCTCACCCTCTTCGAGCGGCCCCGAGCGACCACCATGTCCTCTCCCGACCCCAACCCACCCTTCTCGCCCTCGGCCTCGCCCCACCCACTGGCCACCCTGCCGCGGGAGGACCTGGACCTGATCTGCGCCCTCGTGCTGCACTCGGGCTCGCTGAAGGACCTCGCGTCGGAGTACGACGTCTCGTACCCGACCATCCGCGCGCGACTGGACAAGGTCATCGAGCGCCTTCGGGCGCGCCTCAGTGGCCAGCCCGCCGACCCGCTCAGCGACATGCTCGCCGAACTTGTCGAACGCGGCGAGATCACCCTGCCGGCGGCCAAGCGCGTCCGTGAGTTCGTCCGCCGCACACCAAGTCCATCGACTTCCGGAGAACCGACATGACCCATGAACTGTTCGATCAGTCGTTCTCGTTCCTGCTTCTGGCACAGGCCGACGGTGCGCGGGCCGGCGTATCGGCGTGGTGGTCGGCACAGTCGGGCGGGATGGTCGGAGGCATCGGCGGCGCGACCGTGGGCGTGGTCGGCGGATTGCTCGGGGCCGCGACCGGCGTGCTCGCTCCCAAGGGCATCGCCAAGACGCCCGTGCTGGCGCTCTGGGCTCTGGTGCTGGGGATGACATTCTGCACACTGGCGGCGGGGCTGGTGGCCGCGGCGACCGGCCAGCCGTATCACGTCTACTACGTGCTCGTGCTCATGGGCAGCATCGGCGTGTCGGTCATGGGCCCGATGATCGCTCTGCCCCTGACCGCGTACGCCGTGGCCCAGGCCCGCGCGCTCGACGGCGCGTTACCCGGCAATTCGGCCCTCGCCCCGGGCGGCACCGGCGCACTCAACGTGCAGCAGATGTCCCCCACCGTTGTCCGCGCGATGCTCGAACTCTGGCAACCGGGTGCCTTCTGCATCCGCTGGACCAAGTTCATGACCGGCGTGTCGATCGCCGGGCTCGTCGGCGGCGCGGCATGGGCCGCGGCCAACATTCCCGGCTCAATCCAATCCTGGATGCCCGGCGCGATGATGAGCACGTCCTTTGCGATCAGCGCATTCATCACGGGCATGATGCTGCTGTCCATCGGCTCAACCCGCCGGCAGTTGCAGCAACTGCTCGACAGGCAGAAGCTCGACGCGCGTGCGCTGCGGGCCTCCTAAGGCCGCCGCGCTCACTCCACGATGCGCGTGCCCGGTGATGCGGGCGACAGCGACCCAGGCTCTTCCAGCAGCAGCGTGCGCACGATCGCATCGGGCGCGCGGCCGTCGATGATCAGCACGCGTCGGGCGCCCGCATCCAGCGCCCGCAGGCACGCCTCGACCTTGGGCAGCATCCCGCCGTCGATGATCCCCGTCGCCCGCAGCCGCGAAAGGTCATCGCGCGAGAGCCGCTGAGCCCAGACCTCCGGCGCCGCGCTGGTCCGGATTCCCGGCGTGTCGCTGACCATCAGCAGCGTGCCCGCGCCGAGCGCGAAGGCGACCTCCCCCGCCGCCAGATCCGCGTTGACGTTGAGTTTGCCGCCGTCGCGCGCCGCGTCGATCGCCACCGGCCCGATGATCGGCACGATCCCCGCCGCGCACAGCGCCGCAACGACCGGGGCATCAACCTCGCCCACGCGCCCGACCAGCCCCAGATCCGGCTCGATCACCCGGCGCGCACGCAGCACGCACAGGCCCAGCGAATGCAGACCCCGCGCCTGCGCACCGCGCTCCTGCACCGCCTGCATCAGTTCGCGGTTGACCTCGTGCACCAGCACGCGCTCGGCGATGTGCAGCGTCTCCTCATCGGTGTACCGCTGCCCCTGCACGAACCGCGGCGTGAGGCCGGCGGTCTTCATCGCGGCGGAAATCGCCTTGCCCCCGCCGTGAATCACCGCGGGCGTGACGCCCAGTTCCGACAGCAGCGCGACCTGGTGCATGAGCGACCGCATGGCCGCCGGGTCGTCCTGAATCGAGCCGCCGACCTTGATGACCACCGGCTTGCTGCGAAGGTCGGGCAGGTGCTCGGCGATCCACGCCAGTTGAGGGATGTCGATCTTCGTGTTCATGGCTGGGGCACTTGTAGGCGGACCCGAGCGTGCCGAGGGCCTCGCGGCTCAGCGCGTTCGCGTCGCGCGTGAGAGTTTGTCCGCCGCGAGCATCGCCGCGCCGATGAGCCCGGCGTCGGCCTCGAGCTTGGTCGCGACGACCTCGACCCGCTTGCAGATCTCCGGGGCCGCGTGCGTGCGGACGCTCTCGCGGATGGGCGCAACGAGTTGCTCGCCCATCGCCTCGGTCAGGCCGCCGCCGATGACCACGCGCTGCAGACCCAGCAGCGTGACCGCGCTGGCGATGCCGATGCCCAGTGTCTGAGCCGCGTTGTCGACAACGGTCCGCGTGAGTTTGTCGCCCTTGGCGTACGCCATCGCGACCACCCTGGCTTTGACATCGCTCAGGTCGCCGTCGGCCAGTTCGGGGATCATCGACGCGTGGTTCGTGCGGATCAGCCGCAGCAGGCGATCGACGATCGCGGTGCGCGAGCAGTTGTTCTCGAGACTGCGCGAGCCCGGCGGCATGTTCGGGAAGATCGTCGTGTGCCCGATCTCGCCCGCGGTGAACGTGTGCCCGTGATAAAGCCTGCCGTGGAAGATCAGCCCCCCGCCGATCCCCGTGCCGATCCAGACGCCCATGCAGTCGCTCACGCCTTTGGCCGCGCCGAGGCGGTGCTCGCCCCAGATGGCGCTGCGAACGTCGTTATCGACAACGGTCGGCTTGTTGAGCTTGCGCGAGACGATGCGCGCCAGCGGCACATCACGCCAGCGCAGGTTCGGAGCCTCACGCACCGTGCCCGTCGCCGGGTCGATCGCCCCCGGCGCACCGATGCCCACCGCCGCCAGCGACCGGGGCAGAATCTTCGCATCCTCGCACGCCTCGCTGATGCCATCGAGGATCCGCTGGATGACCTTCGCCGAGCCATCCTCGGCCCGGGTCTTCTTCTTGCTCCGACCGAGCAGTTTGCCCTCGGGCGAAACGACACCGATCTGCATGTTCGTGCCGCCGAGGTCAACGCCGATGAGTGGTCGCGTGAGTTTCATGGGAAGCGATGGTATCGGCTCGCCGGCCCGCCGCGACCACCCCGCCCCCATCGCCCACGGGCATCGGGCCGCTCGCGGCCCCCGCTTACCCGCTCAGGCCGTTCTCATCCACGTCGATCCCCTGCTCATCGTCCGCGCTCTCGCCCGATAACGTCGCGCTCAGCACGCACACCACGCCGGGACAGGTCTGCTCGATCAGGTCCGCGACACGGTTGATCGCCTCCGGCTCATCGGGCACGTTGAACGGCACAAACAGCGTGCTGCCAGAGCCCGTGATGTGAATCGGGATCTGCGTCCCCGGCAGCGCCTCGCGCATGATCTTCGTCAACCCCGGCCGAACCGCGCACGCCGCGGCGGAAAGGTCATTGAACAGATCGATGATCGGGATCTCGCCCGTCTCCTCGGCGCGGGCGATGAGCTCGCGCACCGCGTCCTCGCGCATCGGCCCCGGGCTCAACCGATCGAACGCCCGGTACACATCCGGCGTCGGGCATCCAAAGTCCGGCGCGACGAGAATCACATCCTCCTCCGGGCACGCGACGCGCTCGATGACATCGCCAAATCCGCTGACCAGCGCCGGACGGGCCACATCGCTCATCACATCGTCATCGATAAAGAACGCGATATCCGACCCGAGTTTGCCCGCGATGCCGCTCAGCGCCGCCCGATCGAGCCCGAGGCCGAACAACCGGTTGAGCCCCCGCAGCATCGCCGCGGCGTCGCTCGAGCCCCCGCCCAGCCCGCCGCCGACGGGCGTGCGCTTACTCAGCGTGGCCTCCACCGGCAGGCTCCGGCCGACGGCCTGCTCCAGCAGCGCGTGGGCCTTGAAGATCAGATCCTTCTCGATCGGCCAATCGATCGGCGTCGGCCGCGGCGCATCATCCGCCCAGCGCACGCTGAACCGGCTCGGCCCGCTGATGGCCCGCAGTTCCAGGTCATCGCAAAGGTCGACGCAGACCATCCAACTGGCGATCCGGTGCCAGCCCGGCTTCGGAGAGCCCGCGGGCTCCGGCGGGCTCACCGCCAGCGCGAGATTGATCTTCGCCGGCGCGCTCAGGCTCAGAACCCCGTCCGGGAGCGGGCCGGTTGACGTGTTGTTGGTCGGCGTGGGCATCGCACCGATCCAAGGCCCCATCGGCGGCCGGGTCAATGCCGGGCCGATCGCATAAACTCAGATCATGGCAAGCACGATCGCGGATCTGGTGCGGGTGATGAACACCATCGCGCCGGAGCAGATGGCCGAAAGCTGGGACAACGTCGGGCTTCTCGTCGGCTCGCACGCCGACGCCCTGACGGGTCCGGTGATGCTCACGATCGACCTGACCGGCGCGGTCGTGGATGAGGCCATCGCTCTCAAGGCCAGCGCACTGATCGTCTACCACCCGCCGATCTTCAAGCCCGTTTCCCGCCTGACCGACCGAGCACCCGTCCACGGTGCGCTGCTGCGGGCCGTTCGCGCGGGCATGGCGATCTACTCGCCGCACACCGCGCTGGATGCCGCGCCGGGTGCGCTGTGCGACTGGCTCAGCGATGCGGTGCTGGGCCTGAACCCGCAGAGCACCGGCCGCCCCGAGGCCTCGCGGAACGCCGGCGCCGACCGACGCGCCCTGACACCCGGACGCGTCATCAGCCCCACGGCGGAGGTGAAGATCGTCACCTTCGTCCCCGCCGTCGACGCCGAACGCGTCCGCAACGCCCTGGCCAGCGCCGGCGCAGGCCGCATCGGCAACTACTCCGTTTGCTCCTTCAGCACCCCCGGCGAGGGCACGTTCCTCGGCAACGCCGACAGCGCACCACGCGTCGGACACGCCCAGCACCTCGAAACCGTCGGCGAACTCCGCCTTGAAATGGTCTGCTCGCGGCATGCCCTCGCCCTGGCACTGGAGACGCTCCGCCAGTTTCACCCGTACGAAACGCCCGCCATCGATGTCATCCCGCTCGAGCCCCAGCCCGTCCGCTCCAGCGGCACAGGACGCAGGCTCGTTCTGGATGCGCCCGCGACGCTCAGCGAACTGGCATCTCGCCTCCGCACCACGCTCGCCATCCCGCACGTGGCGATCGCACCGGCCATCGGCCGCGCCGCGGACTCGCCCATCCGCGTGGTGGGCGTCTGCCCCGGCTCCGGCGGCGAACTGGCCCAGAGCGCGCTGAACGAAGGCTGCGACGCGTTCGTCACCGGCGAAATGCGCCACCACGACGCCCTGGCCATGACCCAGCAGGGGCTCTCGCTCATCCTCGCCGGACACACCAACACCGAGCGCGGATACCTGCCGCTCCTGGCCGAACGCCTCGGCTCCGCGCTCCCCGCGGCCAAGTTCATCGTCAGCAAGGCCGACCGCGACCCCGTCCTGCCCCTGTGATGCTCACTTGGCCGCCGTCGCCGCCGACGCAGGAACATCCACCTTCGCGCTCACGCTGAATCCCACCCGCGGCCGCAGCAGCCCGTAGTTGAACAGCACATCGCTGAACACGCCCGGCTGGCGATACACCAGCGAGCCGTTGACATTGATCGTCCGCTCGCCCCCGACGGTGCTGGCCGGCAGCACCACCGGAATCGTGAACGTGTGCGTGCCGCCGGCCGAAAGCGTCGCCTCCGGCGCACGAGTCGTGCTGAATGTCGATGTGCCCCCCGGACCGCTGCTGCTCGCGGTGTACGACGCCGAGTCCAGCGGCAGCGAATCGGGATTCGGATTGCTCGCCCGCAGCACCACCCCCACCACCACCGCCTCCCCGCTCTGCTCGATGACCCGCGCTGAGTCCAGCGTCACCGTGGGCTGCGATGCGCACGCGCCAAGCACCAGCGCGGCCGCCGCCAGCGTCGACACCATCACACACCGACCCGTCCGCACCACCGCGCGCATCGACCCTGCGTTGTTCATGCCGCAAGCGTACCACCCGCGGCCATCCGCTGCACACCGCCTCACGGATCGAACCGCACCCACTCGCAACTGGCCAGTTGCGGCAACTCGTGCATAATGCCCGTGACGCTCGAAACCTCGCCCGCGTACGCGCTCCACTGCAGCATTACGCCGGCCATCAGCAGCACGCAGATCCACCCCCCAAACTCCGCCGTCCGCCGCTGCCGAGCCCCGATCAGGATGCCACAGGTGATCATCACCAGCGAAATCTTGAACACCGACAGCAGCCACGAGCAGCCGAAACTCATCACCCACCGGGCGATCGGGTTCGCCTCGCCCATCCCCAGACCATTGAGAAACGTCAGCGTCAGGTACAGATCCACAATGCTCGCCAGCGCAACAAACCCCACCAGCCACCCGACCCGACGCCCACGGCTCCCGGCCTGCGCGAGCACCGCCGAGCCATCCGCGGCCATTCGGTCCCAGGAAAACCCGTCGGATTGTCCGTTCATCACAAGCGCCATTGGGACCGTCCGGAACGACGACCAACCGCACCCCATCCCCACCATCCGCCGATCGCGACGAACGGTTCCTCTTGTCTTCGACGGATTTCCGTTGCCTCTGAAGTGAACCGGGAGAAATCTCGACGGTAAACTGAACCGATGGTTCCTTCTGGGCACCCTTCGTACCCGGAATCCCCCCGCGCCAGGCCCACCCGCCGACGCCCGTTCATGCCCGGACCCCCCATGCCACACCTCCGCCCGCCCGCCCCGCGACCCACGACCGACAGGGTCACCCCCGCGGCCTTGTGCCGCTGCGCCGGGCTGCTGCTCTCCGCGGGGCTCGCCCTCGCGACGCTCGACACGCTCACAGCCCGCCAAGCGCTCGCGCAGATCGGCGGCCTGCCCCCGGCACTCAACGCCGCCGGCGTGCCGCCCGTCTTCGTCAATGACTCGCCCTCGGCCGCCGATGCACTGGCCCAGGCCGACGCCTTCGCCCGCTCGGGCAACATTCAGCAGGCCATCGTGCTTCTCCAGCGCCTGCTCGACAACGAGCCCGATGCGCTGACCCCCAGCCCCGACGATGCGGACCTGTTCCTGCCCGTGCGCCAGCGTGTGCACGCCCTGCTCATCGCCAACCCGGCACTGCTCAACGAGTACCGCGCCTCGATGGGCCCGCTCGCGCAGGATCAACTCGATCAAGGCAACGTCGTGCGCATCGAGCGCTCGCTCATGCTCACCAGCGCGGGCCTGGAGGCAACACTCCGCCTCGCCCAGCAGCGCACAGAGTCCGGCGCGTTCTTCGCCGCGATGGACCTTCTCGATCAGGCCGCCTCGCACCCGGACTTGAGCACCGATAGCGAGCCCGCCCGCCGCGCCCGCGCATGGGCTGCGGACTTGCTGGCCATCATCGCGCGCTTCGACGCATCGAGCACCACCACCGGCGCTCCGCCCAATGCCATCGGCTCCGGCGACAACGCCGCCCGCGCATCGGCCATCGCGCGGCGGCTGGCACCTCCCGGCCAAGCGCCGCTCCCATCAGCGCCCGCCGCCACGCCAACCGCCAGGCTTGTTCCCCCCGCCAACGCCCGCCCGGGCCGCGTCCCCTTCTCGACACTCCCGGCACCGGATCTCGACGCGTTCGCAGGCGTCGTCGATCGCCCCCTCTGGAGCCAGCCCTTCGCGCCGGAGGTCCCCGTCACCGCGGCGAGCGGTTGGTCCGGCGGCCGCCCCGGCTTTGCCGACAGCGCACCCGAGTTTGCACGCGAACTTCGCACCTTCCCCTGCCTGCTCGACGACATGGTCCTCCTGCCGTCGGGCCTCGGCGTGCTCGCGCTGGACCGCTTCACCCTCCGCGAACGCTGGCGGTTCGACGCCGTCGCCGCGGGCCTCTTTCCCGACAGCGTCCGCGGCACACCCCTGGACCAACTCGCCCGCGGCAGCACGAGCCTGGGCATCGAGAACAACCTCTCCGTCGCCGCCAGCGCGGGCCTGGTCATCGCCATCGTCCAACTGCCCAGCAGCGGCCTGGAAGAAGGCGCCGAGACCCTCGTCGCCCTCGATGCCCGTACCGGCGATCTCCGCTGGTCCCTCCCGATCTCCGACCTCGGCGAGCCCCTCGCCCGCGGCCGCACACGCGGGCCGGTGCTCATCGACGGCTCCACCATCATCCTCTCGATCCGCAAACTCCAAAGCGAGCGCCGCCTCAACGCCAGCTACCTCGCGGCGTTCGATCTGCACTCCGGCCGCCCGCTCTGGAACACCCTCGTCGGCAGCGCGGGCATTCTCCCGTTCCTCCGAACCACCGTTGTCAGCGACGGCGCGATCGTCGATCAGGGCATGATCTACCGCTCCGACCGGCTCGGCCTCATGGCCGCGTACGCCGCGATCGACGGCCGACCCCACTGGGTCCGCAGGCTCACACCCGAGGCCGCCGACGGCTCCCGCGGCTCCGGCGCCGCGTGGCAGATGAGCTTCCCCATCGCCGCGGGCAACGACCTCTTCCTCCTGGCACCCGACCGCGCCCGCGTGCTGCGCATCGCGCGGGACTCGGGCCGCATCGTCGCCTCCATGCCCACCGATGTTCTGGCAACGCCCGACTACCTCCTCCGCGCTGGCGACCGCCTCATCGCCGTCGGCGCGACCGAGGTCGCCAGCGTTCCCATCGACACCTTCGGCCCCGAAGCAAAGCCCGTGCTCTCATCGGGCTTCATGCCGCAGATCCGCGGACGCGTCCTGGCGCTGCAGGGCGATGGACCCGGCCCGAGCATGCTCGCGGTGCCGACCGATGCCGGCCTGTCGATCGTCGATGCCGCCGACCCGAGCAACATCCTCGCCTCGCTCCCGCTCGAGGCCGTCGGCAACCCGATGTTCGACGCCGGGCAGTTGCTGGTCATCGACGACGCCCGCGCCCACGCCTACTTCGCGTGGGAGTCGGTCGACCGCATCCTCAGCGAGCGCATCGAGCAGGAACCCGCCGACCCGACCAGCGCCGTCACCCTGGCCGACCTTGCCGCACGCCAGGGCCGCTTCGATCGCCTGCACCGCGCCATCGAGCAGGCCCGAGCCGCGATCCTCGCGCCGCAGGACGCGGCCAGCGCCGACGACCGCCTCCGCGCCGAGCGCGCCGAGACCCAGCGCGCACGCCTGGTCGCCCTGCTGACCTCATTCGTGCACGACCGCATCGCGCGCCCCGCGGGCGAGCCGCCGCGTGCGCTCATTCCGCCCGAGCACGCCACGCGCATGCTCGAGAGCGCCCGCGAACTGGCCCGCACCGCGCCCGAGCAGGCCCTCTGCGCCATCATGCTCGCCGAGGATCGCCAGCGCGCCGGCCGCAGCGCAGAGGCCGCCGAACTTCTCCAGAGCATCCTTCTGGACGACCGCCTGAGCACCTGCACGCTCCCCGCACCGCTCCCCGGCGGCAGGGCCGATGCCGAGGCCACCGCCCGCCTGGTCGCGCTGCTCCGCACCGCCGGCCGCGGCGTGTACGACGCCTTCGACGCGGCCGCGCAGAACGAGCGCACCGCCCTCGGCCCAACGCCCGATGCGCGAAGCCTCGAACGTCTCGGCGCTCGCTTCCCCGTCTCTCGCCTCGCCCCCGCGCTGTACCTGGCCGCCGCCGATGCCCACCGCCAGAACTCCCGCTCACGGGCCGAGGCCCGCGCGCTGGAGGCCGGACTCCGCGCCGGCGCCCGCCTGCCCGATGCCCCACCGGCCGACATCGCCGAACTCAACGGCCGGCTCATCGCCAACCTCCGCGCACGCGGGCTCATCGCCGCCGCCGCGGCCGTCGCCCGCCGCGCCGGCAGCACCGGTCTCACGCTCGACGGCCGGAACCTCGACATCCCATCGCTGCTCGCCGAACTCAACGCCGGGCCCGCCCGCGCCTGGCCGGCCATCAGCGCGCCATCGATCACCGCCGCGCCGCAGATCCTCGCGGGCTGGATCTTTCAGGAGCCGCTCATCCTGCCCGTTGAGCCCGGCGACATCGGCTACGTCGTCGCCCGCCGCGGCCCGACGCGCGCGGGCGAACCGCCGCGCTGGGCCATCCTCGCGCCGCGCTCCGCTGCGCAGGCGCCCGCGCCGGATGCCCCGGCCGATGAGGCCGCGAACCCCGACAGCCGCGGCGCACTGGCCCCGCTGGTCGAGCGCTGGAGCGAACCCGATCCGCAGGATCAGTGGCGTCTGCTCCGCACAACACCAACGCGCGTCCTCATGGCCCGCGCCGGCGACAACGGCATATCTCTGCGCGCGATCGATCCCATCGCCGGCACCGTCCTCTACGACACCGACCCGCTCAACAAGATCCTGCCCGCCGCCGACGCCGCGGGCGTCCGCACCGCGCTCGACGGCATCCGCCGAGCCGATGAGGTCCACGTCTGCACCGATCCGCTCACCGTCGCGCTGGTCGAACGCTCCGGCCGCGCCGCGGCGTTCGACGCCGCAACCGGCGAGCAACTCTGGGCCATGCCCGACGCGGGATACCGCGTCAGCGACGCCGTGCTGCTCGGCGATCTGCTCGTCCTGGCCGGCGAACGCCCCGGGCAGGATCAGCCCGACAGCCTCGCCCCCGATGCACGCCTCTGGCTCCTGGACTCCCGCACCGGCCAGGTCCGCCGACAGATCGATCTGGCCGACGGCCCCGTCCGCTGGCTCCGCATGACCGAGCGCGCCGACCTGCTCGTCGCAACCCGGAGCACGATCGCCAGCATCGACCCCGACTCGGGCGCACCCGAGTGGTCCCTGCAGGATCAGCCCGGCACCGCCAGCGTCGAAGCCTTCGTCGCCGGCGACATCCTCATCACCCTCGGCGAGGACCGCCAACTCCACGCCTTCTCCATCGCCACCGGCGCCCCGCTCCCCGGCCCGCTCGATGTGCGCCGCCGCCTGGACAATGTCGGCACCATCGACGTGCTCGGCGTCGATGATGCTCTGGCCGTCCGCACCACACTGGGCATCGCCCTGCTCAGCGCGACGGGCACACTGCTCGGCGCCGATGCCGTGGGCGGACCAACCGGCGAGCCCATGCTCCCGCCCGTTCCGCATCGCGACGGTTTCGTCAGTGTTTCGCTCGTGGGCGAAGCGACCCGCCGCGATGATCAACTGGCCACCTTCCGCCTGCTGGGCTTTGACAACGCCAGCGCCGCCTCGGTGTTCGATGTGCCCATCGCGCTGCCGGGCGTGCCCCAGCGCATCATGGTCATGCGCGACCGCATCCTTGTCAGCGCGGGCGGATCGTCTTTCGTGTACGCCGCACCACCCGCGGCACCGCCGGTACCCGGCTCACGCCCCGCGCCCGCCGTCCCCTGAGCCATCACCGCTCGCCGCGGATCTCGCCCGCCGCCAGCATCTCCCGCACCGCGCCGAGCACCGGCTCGACCTCCAGCCACGTCATCGCGCTCGCCCGCGTCGGCGCAAGAACCCGCACACAACCGCTCGCCCCTCGCGGCGACCACACCGCCGGGTCCGTCGGTCCAAACAGCGACACGACGCGCACGCCGAACTGTGCCGCAACGTGCCCCGGTCCTGTATCCGCCGCGACGACGATCCTCGCTCGCTCCAGTTCTCCCGCGAGTTCCAGCGCGTTGGTCACGTATCGCCCGCCGAGATCCTCGAACATCTCTCGCTCGCGCGCACCGAACGTCTCGAGTTCAACATGCCCCGCCAGCACCCGCACCGGCCCGAGCCGCTCGGCCTCCATCGCGCGCACGCACCGCACAAACCGCTCCATCGGCCATCGCTTCTTCGCGCCGCCCCCACCGACATGCATCACGATCGGCCCATCGGCATTGGCCACCGCCCGCACCGCCCCGAGTTCATCAACCCGCGCTGAAGCCCACACCGCCGCGCGCGATGCCGAGCCCGGCGGCCCGATCGGCCGCACATCATCACCAAACCGCTCCCGCACCGCACGCAGCCACGCGGCCCCCGCGAGATCCGCACCCACCCCGTCCGCACCCCTCACCACGAACGCGAGCACCCGGTCGATCCGCTCCTCCCATCCCTCGCGCTTTCCATCACCGACCCACAACCTCGCGTACGCCGACGCATCGCTCGGCTCGACGGCGAACTCCACCCCGCCGCCAACCTCCGCCCGCCCGGCAAGCACACGCCGCGTCAGATCGACCATCGCCGGCGACACCGCCGCACGCACGCACCGGACGCCCGGCGTTCGCAGCAACGCCCGCAGCAGCGGCCAGATCATCGCCGTGTCCCCCATCGCCCCCGCGTGAACCACCAGCACACCCGCGGCAGACTCACGCACGCGGCACCTCCGCATCGCGACGCTCCGCATGCTCCCACCGCCCGATCCGGCTCGCTCGCACCGCCTCACGCACCGCCCGCCGAAAACGCCCGCTCAGCACGTTGAACCCGGTGTTCATCTCCGCGGCCAGTTCCACCAGCGATACCGGACGATCCCCGCCGACACCGGCAGGGTCAAAGGCGCGATCGGCCCGCCCCCACCACGCAAGGTGCCGCCGCAGCAACAACGCATCGCCCGCTGGCAGCACATCGAGCTGCCCGCGCGCCCGCGCATCGGGCTCGATGATCTCCAGCCACGGATCAACCACCAGAGCCAGATCCGCAAGCCGCGCCCGCGACGCATCGGGCAGATCCCCCGCCCGCCGCGCTCTCCCGCCGCCATCACCAACCGCCCGCGCGATCGCCGCCGCACCCTCGCCCCCGGCCCACCGCGCAACCGCCCGCGTGACCAGCACGCTCGCCGGCGCATTCAGCCGCCCGGGCGCGCCCTCGAATCTGCCGACCGGGTCGTACTGATCGATCGCCTGCATCATCGCGTCCAGCGCCACGCCCATCGCCCGCGACGCCGACGCCGGATCGAGCGCCGACGCATCGACACCAAGCCGCCCGTTGAGCGTCGCCAGCAGATGCCGCAGATGGCTGACTACCAGCGCCAGTTTCAACCGCGACGCCCACCGCAGATCCGTGCTCACGGCATCCAACGCCGCGGCATCCACGTTCGAGCCCTCGTGCAGCCTCACCAGTTCCGCCCGGCACCGACGCACCAGCACCGCCCGCGCGAGCGCCCGCTCCCGCTCCATCCGTGCATCGGGCCACCCGGCGCTCCTTGCCGCCTCCTCTGCCTCCGCGAGCGTCCGCGGCGCCGGAGCACCAAGCCCATCTCGCACACCCGGCCGCTCCAGCACCGTCGCACGCGCCCGATCGCCATCGATCGCATCGTTCATCCACGCCGCACCACCGCTCGCATCGATCGCCCGCAGCAGATCCACCACCGTCGCCCGCCTCGCCGCTCGCACCACGCTGGTCACGCCCGCGTTCAACCGCCGCCCCAGCGCCGCGGCGATCGCCTGCCCCGTCGCCCCCGGCCCGCCGACCGCCGACCCCGCGCGCAGCGCCCGCTGCGCCAGCCGCCCCGCCCTGGTCCCGAGCCGCTCAACTCCCGAATCCTCGAACACCTCACCGATCACCGCCCGCATCGCGCTCCGCGACCGCCCCGTCCGCCCCGCCAGATACGCCGCGGCACGATCCAGCCCCCATCCGCGCCGATCGCGCAGCCGCAACGCCATCCGCACCAGCCTGGACCGCTGCGCCCCCGTCAGGCGCGCGCGCCGAGCGCCCGATCCCGCCGGCGCAACCAGCCGCGCACCCGCTCGCTCCAGCGCCGCCCACCGCTCCGCGTCGTACAGCGTCACCTCGTGCCCGCCATCGTCCAGCGCCCTCCTGGCCATCAGCCCGCGGCGCTTGCACCGCTCCAGCGTCCGCCTCGACACGCCCAGCCGCTCGCACATCGCCGCGATCCCCAGCCATCGCCCCGCATCCAGTTCCGCAACCCGATACCCCGCGCGACGGCTCAATCGCTCGGCCATCGCGCAAAGATCCGCCCGCAGCGCCGAACCGACGATCAGCACACCCTCATCCCCCGCACCGCGCCGAGCATCGCGCCCGCTCCCCGCCGCGCCGCGTGCATCCTCCGGCACATACCCCGTCAGCCGACGCGCGATCCACCCCGGCGTGTACGTCTCGTCATCCCGCACCTGTTCCGCCATCGCCTCCACGCGCTCCACCGCCCGCCGCGCCGCGGCCGCCGGCGCGAACGACAACTCGTGCGCGAGCTCCAGCAGCACGCCAAGTCTCACGCTCGGCAGTGGCGGTCGGCGTGCCACGCATCAGTCCTCGCCGGCGCCCCGACCGTGCCCGCGTCCGCGCTTGATGTCCGATCGCGTGCGCTTCTCCGTCAGCCGCCGCTCCTTGCTCCCGCGCGTGGGCTTGGTGGGCCTGCGAACCTTGGGCCGAGCCATCGCCGCCACCAGCAACTGCCGCAGTTTGGACAGGCACAGCGCCTTGTTCCCCGACTGCGACCGCTCCTCCTGACTGACAATCTGGATCTCTCCATCGCCGACGATCCGCCCCGCCGCGAGCATCGCCAGCCGCTCGCGGGCCCAGTCCTTCAGCGGCAGCCGCGCGATCGGCACACGCAACTCCGCCCGCGTGTTGACCTTGTTGACGTTCTGTCCCCCCGGCCCGCCGGAGCGCGAGAACGCCCACGTAAGCACACCCTCATCGACCAGAACGCCCGGCGCCAACTCCACCCGCGCGCCCAGCGACCCGTGATCTTCCGCCGAAGTACTCATGCCCCAAGTGTAAGTTGGCTCGGCGACCCGCCCGGGTGTAGGCTTGCCCACAATGAGACTCCAGAATCCCGCACCTTCGTGCCGCACACGACACCTGGCGATCCTCGCGCTCCTGACGCCTCTGGCGATCCTCACCACGCCCGCCGCGTCACAGGCGCAGACCACCACCGCCCCCGCCCCGCAGCCCGCCGAGGCACCGGCCACCCAGAACGCCCCCGCGAACACCGAGGCGCCCTGGACCATCCGCCTCAACACCCGAGCCTGGTACGTCGCACCGACCGGCGATCTGCAGATCCCCGGCAGCGAGCAGACCTCGCCCACCGATGTCGAACTGCTCAACATCGATGAGCCCCGACTTTCCTACATGGGGCAACTCGATCTGCAGAGCGAACGCTGGCTCGTCACGTTCCAGGGCGCCCACCTCTCGGTCAAGGGCGTCTCCGCCCCCGGCGCGCCGCTCCGGCTCGGCTCGCAACTGGCCACCGGCACCGCGGTCATCACCACCCGCCTCACGTACACACCCGTCTTCCTGACCGCCGGCTATCGCGTCTACGAGCACCGCTTCGATCCGGACTCCGACGCACGCCTGACCGTTCACGCCGTCGGCGGGCTCGCTGTTCACGACCTGAGCATCGACGCGAGCTCAAGCGACTCCCCCATCGCCCAGTCCAACGGCGAGACGTTCTTTCAGGGCCGTCTCGGTCTGCGCACCGAGGTCCAACTCCTCTCCTGGTTCGCCATGGAGTTCGACCTGGCCGGAGGCCTCGGCGCTGACTCTTCGTCCTTCGACGTGGCCGCGGCGTTTCGGCTCCAGCCCACCACGTGGTTCGATGCGCACATCGGTTACCGCAACATCTTCCTCAACGCGCGTGACGGCGACACCCCCAACCGCTTCGAATTTGATGGCTCCTTTGCTGGCCTATTCGGGGGAGTTACTCTGCGCTTCTGACCGACCAAACTGCTGATCGTTGATCAAGAACCCCGTTTTTTGACCCGGGATCCGCGATTTTTCGACCTCTCGCGTTGACCGGCCCGCTCAACTTCCGGATACTGCACCCTTCCCTCCCCGCGACACATGCGTGCCGCCTCGGTCGCCATCTCCACGTCTCCGACGCTCCGGTTCCCGATGTTCGAGTGCGGCATGAACACCGTCACCAAGAAGGAAATCATCGACCGCCTCACCGAGTCCAGCGGCCTGCGCCGACCGGTCGTTCGCGACCTGGTCGAGGCCGCACTCCAGGGGATCTTCAACGATCTGGCCGCCGGTCGACGGTTGGAACTTCGTGACTTCGGCGTGCTCGAGATCCGCCGCCGCGCCGGCCGCACGGCGCAGAACCCCAAGACGCTCGAGCGCGTCGTCGTCCCGCCGCGACGAACCGTCAAGTTCAAGCCCGGCCGCCTGCTCCGCGACGCCCTGCTCAAGCTCGACCTCGCCGAAGTCGCCGCGCCCAAGAACGATGCGACGCACGAGCCAAAGGCCCCAAGCCCCACCTCGACGCGTCCCCCGGCGCCCGGCCCGCGCGGCTGATTCCCGGACGCGCCGCACACCCAACGCAAAGATCGCGTCAAGCCCTCATGAAGTGGTGGTGAAGTTCCCGAGGCATTTCCCTCGGTTCGGCCGCTCGCCGCTCTGGCCGAGTCGATACTTCACGCATGGCGACGACGCTCGAACAATCGTTCGCGATCGACCTCCACGTGCACTCGCGCGTGAGCCCCGACGGCGTCGACCAGCCCGAAGTCCTCGTCGCCCGCGCTCGCGCCGCCGGCCTTCATGGCATCTGCATCACCGATCACGACCGCGCCGGCGCGTACCGCCGACTCGTCCGCATGGGCCTGGCCGATCCCTCCGGCGAGCCGGTCGACGGCTTCCTGGTCATCCCCGGCGTCGAGGCCTCCACCGTCGAAGGCCACCTGCTGATCATCGGCACAACCTTCGATGTCCGCCCCGGCACCCGCGCCCGCGATGTCATCGCCCGTGCCCACGCCCTGGGCGCACTGGCCGTCGCGCCCCACCCCCTCGACCGCGCCCGCGCCGGCATGGGCGAACGCGGCATGCAGAACCTTGACCTCGATGCGATCGAGGGCTTCAACAGCAAAACCCTCGATCGCCCGAGCAACCACGCCGCGCAGGCCTACGCCCGCGCCCGCGGCCTGCCCATGATCGCCGGATCCGATGCCCACAGCGCCGCGACCATCGGCCGCGCCCACACGATCATCCGCGCCGAGAGCCTCAGCGTGCAGAACGTCCTGGCGGCGGTCCGCGAAGGCCGAACCGACCTGGTCGAAGGCCTGCACAGCATCGCCGAAATCGCCTCGTACCTCGCCGTCGGCTGGATCACACGCCCGTGGATCCTGGACATGACGCGCCGCATGGCCGCCAACGCCCGCCGCCGGCTGATCGACCCGCTGGCCGTGCCGAGCGAGGCCTGATCGCCGCGAAACACCGTCCGCGCACGCCGCCCCCCCGGGCGGGAAACCCGCCCGGCCCGACACCACCCGAGCTCAGTTAGCGCTCACGCTCGGCCCGCGCGCGTGCTCCACGACCGCCGCCAGTCCGCGCCGGAGCGAGCCGTCGCCCGCGGGCTTCTGCTCCTGGGGCTCGCGGATCTTGCCGTCGGGGCCGACCTGATCGATCTTCACGCTCACGCGCTTGGACACGCCGCGCTCCTGCATCGTCACGCCGTACAACTGGTGCGCCGAGTGCATCGTGCGCTTGTGGTGCGTGATGACGATGAAGTGGCTCTGATCCGTGAACTGCTCGACGACGCGGCAGAACCGGTCGACGTTCGCATCATCCAGCGCCGCATCAACCTCGTCCAGCACGCAGAAGCACGCCGGCTTGCTGCGGAAGATGCTCATCAGCAGCGCGACCGCCGTCATCGCCTTCTCACCGCCGGAAAGCTGGCTGATGCTCCGCGGCTCCTTGCCCGGCGGCTTGGCGATGATCTCGATCCCGCTCTCGAGCCAGTCGGTCACGGGCGACCCGTCGCTGTGGAACTGCTCCGCACCGTCGCGCACCACCGGCATCAGCCGGATCTCCGCCTTGCCGCCGCCGAAAAGCTTGCGGAACATGCCGTCCTGCCCGGCGAAGTGCTCCGTGACCTTCTCGAACGTCTGCCGGAACCGATCGCGCGACGCGACCTTCAACTGCTCGATCAACTCGACCAGCTGCTCCTTGGCGCTGTCCAGGTCCGCGACCTGCGCCGCCAGCGTCTCGTTGCGCCCGGCGAGCTGCCCCTCCTCATCGATCGCATCGAGGTTCACATTGCCCAGCGACTTGACCTGCGAGCGCAGTTCATCGATCCGCCCCGCGAACGCTTCCTGCGTGCACGGCGTGAGCACCAGCCGCACCTTCCGCACGACGTCGCCGCTCCGGGCTTCCTCCTGTCCTTCAACCGCCTCGTCCTGCGCACGCTCGGAAACTTCGAACACATCCTCGTCGCTCTGGGCCATGATCGCGTCGTACTCGCCCGCGAGCGAGGCCAGATCCAGCGACAGTTCCTCCTGCGACCGCTCCTCGAGCGACTCGCGCTTGATCTCCGTCTCGCGCTTGGCCACCTCCAGCCCGTGCCAGTCACGCTCCAGGTGCGAGGCGACCTCGCGCGCCGCGTTGACGCGCTCGCCGAGGGCCGACACCTGCTGGGCGTGAAGCTCGCTCTGCTGCTGAACCTGAGCGCACTGCGCCTGGCCCGAAGCGATACGTTCGCCCGCTTCCTGCGCATCCTGCCGCGACTGCGCGATCGACGCGTTGTGCTCGACCAGCGACGACTGCCGCATCGCGATCTGCTGGCGCGTGCTCTCGATGCGTCGACGCGTCTCGTCGCCTGCGACCTCCAGCCGCTGACGCTCGCGCCGCGCGCTGCTGAGCTGCTCGCCCAGCCTGCCGGCCTGCACCTTGGCCCGCGTCACCTCTTCGCCCATCGCCTCGTACGACGCGACGACGCCCTGGATCTGCGCCTCCATCTCGCGTGCCTGCTCGCTCTGCTCGCTGTAGAGCCGGGCGAGTTTCTCGGCCTTGGCCGACAGTTCGGCCCGCTCGCTGTCGAGTTGACGCGAGCGCTCGGTGAGCTGCTCGATTTCCTCGCCAAGCACCGCCCGCTCGCGCTCCAGCCGGTCGAGCTCGTTGCCCAACTGCTCCAGCCGCGACTCTTCCAGCCCGAGCTTGCGCTTCTCGTCCTCCAGCGCCGTGCGCACCTGCGCCGTCTGCTGAGCGATCCCCGATGCCTCGGCGTCGAGCGCCTGCAGGCTTGCCCGCTCGCTGTCCCGCTGCGCGACGACCTGCGCGAGTTCCGCCGCGAGGCTCTCGAGCTCGCTGCGCCGCTGCAGGAACCCGCCCGCGTCGCCCGTGGCGCCCTCGCCCGTGCCCGTCATGGGCCCGGCGATGACGCGCCCGTCGTGCTCGATCACCACGCCGTCGCGCGTGACGAACCGCGCGCCGCTCATCTCGCTGGTCGCCGAGAGCAGCATCGCGCTGTCGAGATCGTTCACCAGGTACGTGCGCCCGAGCAGACGATCGAGCAGCACGCCGATGCCGCCATCGATCGCGCCCGTCGCGCTGGCCCGCTCGCGCACCAGGTCCCGCACGCAGAGCACGTGATCCGTTCCCTGACGCGATTGGCCCTCAGCCCGGCCCGCGCCCGATGCGCCCCCAACGCCCTTGACCGCCAGAAACGTCACGCGGCCGCTCAGCCCGGCCATCTCGCCGCTCGCCGGCACCGCGCTGAGCGACTCGACAACCAGCGCCTGCAGCGACGGCCCGAGCGCCGCCTCGACCGCCGCGGCGGCGTTCAGGTCCGCATCGATCAGGTCCGCCAGCACGCCCGCGACGCCCGAGAAACCCTGTCCGGCGGCCTTCTTCTCCAGCACATCCCGCACCGCGCGGCCCATGCCCACGCGTCCCGCGACCATCTCCGCAAGCGTGCCGCGCCGAGCATCAAGCCGCGCCGCGCGCTGGTCCAGGTCCGCCAGCGCCTCGGCCCGCGCGCGACGATCCGTCGCCAGCGTGCCCGCTCGCTCGCTGAGGCTCTGGCTCTGCCCGGTCAGTTCGCCGACACGCGCACCGCGCATCGCCACCGACTCGCCAAGCTCCGTGCGCTGCTGGGCGATGCGCGCCCGCTCGCTCTGGTTGCCCGTGGCCTTGACCCCGAGCCGACCCAACTGATCCGCGATCACGCTGGCGCGACGCTGGTCCTGATCGACCGCCGCGGTAATGGCCGCGCGTTCGCGGTCGATGCTCGCCGCGGCGGATCGCTTCTGGTTCAGTTCGCCGCGAGCCTGGGCCATCTGCTCGCTGATAACACCCCGCTGCTGCCCGAGTTCGCTCAGCCGCCGCTCGGCATCTGCCAGTTGCTCGCTGAACGCGGCGATCTGCTCGCCCGCGGCCTTCTCCGCCTGCGCGAGCTCGTTGACCCGAGACTCAAGATCCACAAGGCTCTGCTCATCCTGCGCCAGTTGGCGTCGCAGCCCCTCGCTGGCCTGCTCGCTGCTGCGCTCGCGCTGGCGGGCCTGCGCCTCATCGTGCCGCGCCTGCTGCAGGAGCGACTGCGCCGCACGCAGCGCATCGGCGCTCTCGTGCCGCGCCAGTTCGGCCTCCTGCTTCGCCGCCTCGAGCTGCGCCAGTTGCTCGCGCGCCTCGCCCCGACGCTGATCCAGTTCCGTCAGGCGGCTTGTCAGCCCCTCCAGCCGCCGCCGCAGATCCTGGTGCGCATCGAGCGCGACGCTCAGCCGCAGCGCACGCAGTTCCTCGTCGAGCACCTTGAACTGACGGGCCTTCTGCGCCTGGCCCTTGACGATGCGCAGCCGGCGCTCGGTGCTGTCGAGCTGCTCGCGCGCACGCACAAGATTCTGATCCGTCCGCTCGAGCTTGCGCTCGGCCTCGGCCTTGCGCAGGCGGAACTTGGCCACGCCCGCGGCCTCCTCGAACACCGTGCGGCGCTCCATCGGCGAGGCCAGCAGCATCGCGTCGACCTTGCCCTGCTCGATGATCGAGTACGCGTCGGCGCCGACACCCGTGTCCAGGAACAGATCGCGGATGTCCTTCAGCCGCGCCTTGCGCGCGTTGATCAGGTACTCGCTGCTGCCGTCGCGGTACAGCCGCCGCTCGATCTCGACCTGCGGCGAGTCGACGGGCAGCGCGCGACGGGCCCGCACACGCGCATCGATCATGCTCGGCGTGTTGGGATCAACCGCCTCGGCCGGACCGGCGATCGGAGCCGCGGCATCGCCGGCGCCCTCGATGCTCTCGGCCTGTTGGAGCAGTTGCGCCTGACGCATCTGCGCCTCGCGTGCGGCCAGAACCTCCGGCGAGAGTTCGGGATTGTCGAAGGTCAGCGCAACGCTGGCCATGTTCATCGGCGCACGCCCCGCGCTGCCGGCGAAGATCACGTCGATCATCTCCTGCCCGCGCAGGCTCTTGCTCGAGCGCTCACCCAGCACCCACTTGATCGCATCGACAACGTTGCTCTTGCCGCAACCGTTGGGCCCGACGATGCCGGTGATCGCCTCGTCGAAGGTGATCTCGGTCTTGTCGGCAAAGGACTTGAAGCCAAAGAGCGTGAGTTTGGCAAGGCGCATGTCTGGGGCAACCTCCTGTCGCACCGGTCGCGTGCGCAGCCGCACCGCCGGTCCCGAGTGTCCGAAGGGTCGAATCCCGCGTCGGCGCGCGCAGTGCTCCGCCGACCGGTGCTCGGCTTCGTGGAAAGCCCGGTTGTCCAGTATCGCCCAAGCCCGGGGGGGAATCAACCCCTCGCGGCTGGAAGCGACAGGTTGCTCTACAGGTAGTGGCCCACCGATCAAAGAACAAACAGACTGTCGGTCAACTTTCTGGCCGTCGTTGCTTCCATGCCGGGGCGCGCCCAATGATCCGCCTGCCGTGCCGCGTACCCGCCACATCGTGATCATGAAGAACGTCGATCCGGCCCACGCCGAGGACGGGATGCCAACCATCGGCAGCCTGGCCGAGGTCCGCGCGGTGCTGGACCGCTACAACACCGGCACGGATGGGACGGATTCGCCCAACGCGCTGGGGTCGATGGTGCTTTACGGGCCGGGGATGGTGCTGGAGATTCTGGCCGATGGCGGGCCGGTGCGGCAGATCATGGTGACGATGACGGATGATGACTTTGCGTTCCCGGTGCTCACGCGAGTGTGCCGCGAACAGAAGTGGACGCTGCTGGACCCGGAAACGGGACAGCGATTGCGGTTTAGTGCGTGAGCGGTCGCAAGAACAAACCGACAGTCGGTTTGTTTTTGGCCCGCCTGTTTCCCTTCCTCGACGACAACGGAAAGAGATCAACCAATGACCGGAGCAGAAGCCGGGCACGATGCCACGACGCATGTCCACGGGACCGGAGCGGTGCAGGTTCCGGCGACGACGCTGGCCGGATGGTCGGCCGAACTGGCCGATGACCAGACGCGGATGGATGTGCTGGAGAAGGCCTTTGACTTTCGGGGGGACTGCACGCTGACGCTGGATGATTCGAGCGTGATCGCGGGGTACATCTTCGATCGTCGCGCGGGGGCGACGCTGGGCCAGAGCGTGGTCCGGCTGCTGACGCCGACCAGCGACGAGAAGGTGACGATCGCCTACAGCCGGATCCGCAAGGTGGAGTTCGGCAAGGACACCGCCGCGGGCAAGAGCTTCGAGACGTGGATCAAGAAGTACGTCGAGAAGAAGCTCAAGGGCGAGAAGGCGAGCATCGAGAGCGAAGCGCTCTGAGGCTGACGCGGCCGCTCACGCGGCGCGGGCGTGCTGGTCCGTGGCGGCCTGGGCGCTGAGGGCCTGCAGGCAGACATCGATCAGCGAAGCGCGGTCGATGGGCTTGGTGGCGAAGCGGTCGCACCCGGCATCGATGCACTTTTCGGCGTCGCCCTCCATGGCGTTGGCGGTCAGGGCGACGATGGGGCGTGTCCAGCCGCGCTGGCGGAGCGTGCGGGCGAGGGTGTAGCCGTCCATTTCGGGCATCTGCATATCGCTCAGGAGCATGTCGCACGGGGGGACGCTCGGCAGCGGCCCGTCGAGCGTGCCGTCGGCGGTCATGGCGCGAAGCGCCAGTGCGCCGTGATCGAACACGCGGACCTCTGCGCCGGCCTTGCGAAGGTGGAACGAGATCAGCCGCTGATTGTCCGGGCCGTCCTCGGCGAGGAAGATGCGGGCGCCCTTCAGCGGCTGGTCGCCCTTGGCCAGGATCGGCGAAACGGCGTCGACGCGCTCGGTCAGGGCGCCGAGGGACACCACATCGATCGACGCGATGCCCTGGAGCGAGCCGGTCTGGACGCTGATGGCAAAGACGCTGCCCTTGCCGGGGGTGCTTCGGACGCTGATGGCCCCGCCGAGGAGTTCGGCGAGGCTCTTGCAGATTCGAAGCCCAAGACCCGTGCCACCGAAGCGGCGCGTGGTGGACGCATCGGCCTGGCTGAAGGCGTTGAAGAGTCGATTGACCTGCTCGGGGGTCATGCCGATGCCGGTATCGCGGACCTCCATGAGCAGTTGCTGGTCGTCGCCCTGTGCGGGCGGGAGCGATACGTGGATCGTGACCGATCCGACCTCGGTGAACTTCAGCGCGTTGCCGACCAGGTTCACCAGGATCTGCTTGAGGCGGAAGGGGTCGCTGACGATCCGTTCCGGGACGCCAGGCTCGAAGGACGCGTTCAGGGCCAGCCCCTTGGCGTCGGCCTTGACGCGCATGAGGGAGATGACCTCCTGCACGATCATCACCGGGGAGAGCGGGATGCGTTCGACATCCATCTTGCCCGCCTCGATCTTGGACAGGTCGAGGATGTCGTTGATGATGGTCAGCAGGTGCTCGCCGTTGCGGCGGATGGTCCGGACATAGTCCTGGCGCTCGGCGGGATCGGGGCAGTCGGCCAGCAGATCGGCGTAGCCAAGGATCGCGGTCATCGGGGTGCGGATCTCGTGGCTCATGTTGGCCAGGAACTCGCTCTTGGCACGCGTGGCGGCCTCGGCGTCGCGTTGGGCCCGGACGAGTTCCATGGAAACACGCTTGCGTTCGGTGATGTCTGTGCGGATGGAGACGAACTTCTCGATCTGGCCGTCTTGCCCGCGGAACGGGGCGATGATGCTGTCGACCCAGTAGAGCGAGCCGTCCTTTGCGCGGTTGCAGACCTCGCCGCGCCAGGCGCTGCCGCTCATCAGGGCCTTCCAAACCTCGACCCAGAAGGCCTTCGGATGCGTGCCCGAGTTGAGGATCCGGTGGTCCTGACCGATGAGTTCTTCGCGTGCGTAGCCGCTGATCTTGCAGAAGGCGTCGTTGATGTCGACGATGCGTCCGCGCGCATCGGCGACTGAGAAGATGGCGTGCTTGTCGAGCGTCGAGCGGAGGACCTCGCTCTCACGCAGCGCGTTCTCGGCGGTGATCCGGGCGAGACGGAGTTCCTCGTTGGTGATCTGCTGCTGGGTGATGTCCGTGTGCGTGCCGTAAATCAATTCCGGCACACCATCGGACTGGCGGCGTACGACGCGGCCACGCGAGTGGATCCAGACCCACATTCCCCCGGCGTGCCGCATGCGGAATCGGGTATCCAGGAACGGCACATCCCCGGCAATGTGGGCCTGCACCTCCGCGACGGCGCGATCGCGATCATCGGGATGCAGCCGGGCCTTCCACGACTCGTACGTAAAGGGCATGAACTCGGCGATGGTGTAGCCGAGCATCTCCGCGTAGCGCGGGTTGATCAGCGCCTCGCCGGTCTGGAAGTTCCACTCCCACGTGCCGACATTGGTGGCCTCGATGATGCCGGCCAGCCGCTGGCGCTCGGTCTCCATCGCTTCCAGCGCCATGACCTGCGTGGTAACATCTTGGAACGCGCCGACCAGTCGGGCAACCGTCCCGTTGACCATGCAGGGTCGGCCCGAGGCGCGGACCCAGCGCTCCTGGCCCTTGTACGTGCGGAAACGCAGTTCCAGATCAAACTTCTCGCCGAACTCGAAGCACCGGTTGACGGCGGTGACGATCGCCTCCTTGGCCGGACCGGGGTAAAACGCCAGGGCGTTCTCGAGGTCGGGCTTGAAGTCGTCCGGCACCTCATGGATCGCGCGGACGACGTCCGACCAGACCGGCGAACCGTTGCGGGGAAGTTCCCACCAGCCGGTCGACGTGATGCTCGCGGCGGACTCGAGCTGCTGCTGCGTGGCCAGAAGACGGTCCCGCTGCTCGACGAGTTCGGTGATCTCGGACTCAACAGCAATGAACCCGCTGAGTTTGCCCTGTGCATCGCGGATCGGCTGGATATCGATGTCCGCCACGTAATCGCGGCCGGACTTGCTGCGGTTGTAGAGCTCCACGCGCGTGGGCCGCCCGGCGTTCAGGTCCGCACGCATCCGCCGAATCGTGTCCCGGTCGCTCCGCTCGCTCTGGAGGATCTCGCCCGGGCTCCGTCCCAGTGACTCCTCGAGCGTGTAGCCCGTGACGCGCGTGTACGCGTCGTTGACCCAGAGGATGCGCCGTCTCGCGTCGCAAATCAGGACCATGTTGCGCGTGCAACGCGCGACCATCGCAAGACGCTCCAGCTCCGCGCCCATGCCCGCGGCGAGCGTGCTCTCACGCCGTCGGGCCAGCGCGACCATCAGCGTGGTCAGCCCCAGCCCGACGCTGAACAGAATGCCGGCGATGACGAGCACCTGCTCGGACTGAGCGACCGCCGAAGGCTCCACCCGCCGCGCGAGCGTCACGCTGAAGTGGGCGTGGGCCAGCAGCGTCAGCGTCGCGCTGGCGAGCGTCACAAGACAAGCCAGGACCCCCGCGCGTATCGAGGGGCGGACATCGGCGGGCAGGATCGCGGCGTGGAAGCCGAAAACTCGATTCGCCGCGAACACGCCGCCGAGCGCGACGATCGCGATGATGAGAATCGTGGTGAGGGTCAGTTCCGCAAAGACGAGCAGCGCCACGCACGCCAGTGCAAGCGCAGCGGCGCCAAGGTACACCGCCCTGCGCAGCGGGGTCTCGGGGACAGGAGTTGGCGGGACGGTGCGCATTTTCGAATGGACTTACAAAGGCCCCAACGCGGCCGCCACGGACGCGTTCGTTGGACCACTGGTGAGTCGGCCTGAATGCGGCAGGACTCGAATCAAGAAGTCCGACGCGACCGGCTTCCACCTTGACGGGGGTATGTCCGCCGCCGGAACGACGACGCAAGCGCATACCCGAACACCTGAATTGAGGGATATCTCCAAGAGGCGATGTCGATGCCGCACGTCATGTTATTTGGCTTGTGTTTGGATTTCTTCAGTGAACCATCGCGGTGCGATGGGGCATAGAACGTTCCGGAGGCGACGATTGCGCGGCTGAGCACGACTGACCGATTACACTCATGGGATGGGGCGGAAAGTTCGGCAGCCGGGGAATCCGGGGCCGCGGCGGGCGGAGGGGCGGGCGGTATCGCTTGTGCGGGGCGCGTGGGCTTTTGGTGGGCGTGAACGAGGTGCGCGATGCGTGAAGTGACCAGCGTGATCAACCGTGCGTCGCGTCGGCTGCTGATCAATCGGCTGCTGCACGGGGCGGTGCTGGGTGTCATCGGCGTGGCCGGTGTCGCCGGGACGCTGCTCGTGCTCGAGCGGCTGGGCCTGGTGAGCGTGGACTGGCGGCTGGGGGCGATGATCGCGCCGGGTGCGGTGGCGTGTGTGGCGCTGGTTCGGGCGCTGGTCCGGTCGCCGGGGCGGTCGCGGGTGGCGATGATCGTTGATGACGCCGCGGGAACGCGCGAAGCGCTGAGCACCGCGATGCACGTCGAGCGCTCGGGCGATGCGTGGAGCGCGAACGTGCTCGAGCATGCGCGGACGGTTGCGCGGCGGGTGGATGTGCGGGCTGCGGTGCCGATCGGCGCGCCGCGGAAGTGGGAAACGGCGCTGATCAGCGTCGCGGCGGTGCTGCTGGGCTGGCTGCTGCTGCCGCAGTGGGATGTGCTCGGTCGGCGTGCGCAGGCGGCGGAGGTCGCCGAGCGCGAGCGCGATGCGCAGGTAGCAAAGGACGAGGCGAAGAAGGACCTTGAAGAGGTCAAGGCACTGGTGGAGAAGTTCGACAAGGGGCAGGAGGCCGAACCGCTGGCTGGCACCGAGGCCAAGGCCAGCACGCCGGAGCCGACAACGCCCGAGGCGCTGCGGGTGTCGGCCATGCGCGAACTGACGGCGCTGAACGACCGTCTCAACAAGAAGCTTGGCGAGGCACAGGCGCAGGAAAGCCGCGAGATGCAGAACAAGCTCTCGCAACTGCGCACGCCGGGGCCGGGGCCGATGACGGAGATGGCGCAGGCGCTCGCGTCGGGCAACTTCGGCAAGGCGCGCGAAGCGCTGGCCAAGGCCTCGGAGCAGATGGCCAAGGGCCAGATGTCCGCCGCGGAGAAGGAGCGTGCGGCCGAGCAACTCAAGAGCCTCGCGGAGCAAATGGACAAACTGGCTCAGCAGAAGCAGGGTCTGGAGAACGCGCTGCGCAACGCCGGGATGGACCCCGCGCTTGCATCAAACCCCGATGCGCTCAAGCAGGCGATGAACAACAGCAACATGTCCGAGCAGCAGAAGCAAGCGCTCGAGTCGGCGTCGCAGGCGTGCGAGAACGCCGGCGCGGCGATGTCGCAGATGGCCAAGAGCATGCAGCAAGCGGCGCAGGGGATGCAGGGCCAGCAGGGACAACAGGGCCAGCAGGGCCAGCAGGGCCAGCAGGGCCAGCAGGGCCAGCAGGGCATGAGCCAGCAGACCGCCGAAGCGATGCAGGAGATGGGCGAGCAGATGTCCGCGATGGAGATGGCTCAAGCGGAGATGCAGTCCATGGAGGCGGCGCTGGCCGAGGCGACGCGCATGGCCGAGCAGATCGGCGAGCAGATGGGCTCGTGCAACAACCCGGGTCAGGGCATGGCTGGCCGGGGTGGCCTGGGCGGGGCGGGCACGGGACAATGGTCCAAGGGCCAGACCGCCGAGAACTCCGGGAGTGGCCAGGGCGGGCCGGGACGCGGCGAGGGCGGGTCCGTGGGCGAGGCGGAGGCCGCGATCAATCGCGAGCGCCGGAAGTTCAACACGCCGCAGGGCGATGCTCCGCCCATCGGCGTGACGTATGTGCAGGGTGAACAGATCAAGGGCGAGGCGCGGGCGCAGTTCCGGGCGGCGCTGGCCGATGCTCGCCAGCGCTCGACCGAGGCGATCGAGAACAACATCATCGAGAAGCAGTACGAGGCGTTTGTCAAGGCGTACTTCGAGTCGCTGGAAAAGGACGCGGGCGGTGCCGCACCCGCCGCACCCGCGGCCCCCGCGCCCGCGGCCAAGCCGTAAGGACGAGCAAGCCCGAACGGCCACGCGCGACGCATGGCGATGACCGCCGCCCGATCAGCCGGCCCGCTGGGCCTTGTCCCACGCGCGCATGGCGATCTGCTCGCCCGCGAGCAGTTCGTTCCAGTTCACCTTCGCCGCGGGGTATGTCGGCAGGTCGGCGGGGAGATTCTCCAGCGTTCGGCCGACGGGATTCATGCGCATGGGCCCTTGCGCGAGCACGGTCTGCACCTCTGGCGAACTCATGGCGCGGGCGAGGCGTCTGGCCCGGTCGGGGTTGGGCGCGTTGCGGATGATCGCGAGGGTCGCCGGGGTGTAGACGCAGCCGCGTTCGGGCGATGCCTCGTCGATCGCCGCGTGCCCGGCGACGGGCCACGCGTTGGAGATCGCGGCGAAGAGGTCGTCGTAATCGGTCAGCCCGCAGTCGGCCTCGCTGGTGTTGATGGCGCGGACGACCGCGGCGTTTCCCGGGACGACGCGGAGGCCGTTGCGCACCAGGCGCGTGAGCCAGTCGGTCAGCGCAGACTCGCCCCAGGCCAGCGCGAGGGCGGCCAGATCGCCGCGGGTTGTGCCGAAGCGCGGATCGGCGATCGCGACGCGGATGCTCGGGTCCTGCACGAGCGCCTGAAGGCTCGCGGGAGCGGGCTTGTTCGCGGCGGTGCCCAGCCGACGCGATGACCACGCGATGACACGCGGGCGCTGGGCGACGGCGAGGTACGCGGCATCGGGGCCGACGATGGGCCACGGGACGGGGGCCGCGCCGGGCGCGGGAGCGATGGGCGCGGCGATGTCGCCGAGCGGTTCGAGCAGGCCCATGCTGGCCAGGCGCAGGGTGCCGAGGATCTCGCTGCTGAACCAGACATCGCAGCCGGGCCGCGCGCGTTCGTCGATGATGCGCTGCACCAGGCCGGTGGCCTTGGTGGCCTCGGTGTCGCCGATGACGCGGACGCGCAGCGGCGAGCCGGTGGTGATGGAGTCGATCGTGCTGATGACCTGATCGATGACCTGCGTATCGAGGCTCGTGTAGAGGTTGGTGCCCTGGCCGACCTCATCGCCCATCATCGGGCCGCGTCGGCAGGCGGAGATCGTCGGCACGAGCGAGGCCATGGCTGCGACGCCGGCCAGACGAATGGCATCGCGACGAGACATGACGGAGCGAACGTGCAACGCGTGCGTCGGATTGAGCATGAGAGGATCTTTAGCCCCGTGCACAAGCGGCGAGCGGCGTCGTGATCATTTCATCCGGCGCAAGCAAAGAACGCGCTGAAGAACGCGCTGAAGTCGCCGTTATCGACCATGCCGTCCGGGCCGCCGCCCTCGGCCTCGCTCAGGCCATCGGTGTCGGCGATGTCGGCCTCGAGACGGAGCGGATCGTTCTCGGGCAGGAAGAACGCCGCGAAGAACGCGCTGAAGTCGCCGTTGTCGACCGCACCATCGGGCTGACCGGGAAGGTGCCGTCGGTGTTGGAGATGTCGGCGGGGCACGCGGCTGGGTTGAAGATCCGGACGGAGTCGAGCCCGGTGGTCTCCTCGACGACCGAACCGAACTCGGCGCTGATGCGCAGCGCGCTCAGGCTGGCCAGCACCGCGCGGATCTGGGCTTCGCTGGCGGGCGAGCCGTTCTGCGTGCCGATGCGCCAGGTGCCCGCGGCGATGGGCAGGTCGTACCGCTGCCACGCGGGCGGCGCGGGCGGGAGCGGGCTGAGCGTCGCGGCGAGGACGACCGTCGGTGATCCGCCGATGAGCAGCGCGACGCGATCGCCGGCCCAATTGTTCAGCGTGGTGTTGAGGCTGAAGCGGAGCCGCTGGTCGTACCAGCCGCTGCGATCGCCGAGCCACGTGGCCGGAGCGGCGAAGAAGTAGGCGTTGCTCGATGGATCGCGGGCGGAGATGTACCCGCCGAAGTTTCCGCCCGCGGCGTTCCATGCGGGGGCGATGCCGGCGGAGATGACGTTCGTGTATGGCCCGCCGCTGGTCAGGTCGATCACGGTCCAGCCCTCAGCGCCGAGGGTGAAGCGCGAGGACTGGGCCAGGGCGCTCTGGGTGGTCGTGGCGGACAGCAAAGCGGGGATCAGCGCACAGGCGAGGGGCAGCACAGAACGCGGCATGAGGTTCTCCACGATTCGGCCGCGGGCGGGCCGGATTGGAGCATACACGCGCTCAGCGAGAAGGCGAGCAGATCGGTTCCCTGCGGTGCTCGCACATCGGGGCGGTGGCGGCGATCGATCCGAGTTCTGCGCAGGCGATCGCCCGGTGCGCGGGGCGTCCGGCGAGCGTTCGGGCCGCGTGGGACGCGATCTCGACCTCGCTCGGCGGTGGCAGCACCGAAGGGCCGCGGAGCGACCGCTGCAGGATGCCGGCCCCGAGCAGCAGCGCGCCCAGGATCATCGCACACTGGATCGCCAGCCACGGGTCGCTGGCGGCGAAAGATCTGCGGCTGGGGCTGGGGCTGGACGTACGGCACGCGGTGGTCATGTTCCTCACGATGCACCTCCCTGTCACGGGCGGGTGTGGGCTCGCCCACACCCGCGCAGCGGGAGTCGCCGCGAGAACTGTCGGGGAATCAGACCACGACGTTGACCAGCTTTCCGGGCACGACGATGACCTTCTTGACCGCCTTGCCCTCCAGGAACGCCTTGACGTTCGCATCGCCCATGGCGATGGCTTCGACGGTCTTCGCGTCCGCCGCGGCGGGGGCCATGATGCGGGCGCGGACCTTGCCCTGGACCTGCACCGCGTACTCGATCTCGCTCTCGACGAGCATCGCCGGGTCCGCGGCGGGATAGCCCGCGAAGGCGACGCTGGGCGGATTGCCCAGAAGCGACCAGAGTTCCTCGGCAACGTGCGGGGCCAGCGGGGCGAGCATCAGCGTGAGGTTCGTCGCGCAGATGCGCGGGCAGGAGCCGAGCTCGGTCATGGCCTTGGTCAGTTCGTTGACGAACTCGATGAGTTTGCTCACCGCGGTGTTGAACGAAAGCGCGGCCATGTCCTTGCGCACGCCGTCGATCGTGCGGTGCATCGCGCGGGCGAGTGCCGCGGGCGGCTCGGCGTCGCTGATGCGCGGCTTGCCGGTCTGCTCATCGATGATGCAACGCCAGGCGCGCTGCAGGAAGCGGTACGACCCGGCGATGTCGCGCGTGTTCCAGGGCTTGCTGGCCTCCAGCGGGCCCATGGACATCTCGTACAGGCGCAGCGTGTCGCAGCCGAACTGGCGACAGACCTCATCGGGCGCGACGGCGTTCTTGAGGCTCTTGCCCATCTTGCCGTATTCCTGGAAGACCGGCTGATCGTTCCAGAAGAACCGGGTCACGCGCTGCACGGGCTCGCCTTCGCCGGAGGAGAGCTCGAGGCGGTCGATCTCGACGTGGACCTCCTGATCGCGCTCGACGACTTCCTCCGCGGGCACGTACATGCCGCGGATGTCGCGGTAGGCGAAGGCCTGGATGTACCCCTGGTTGAAGAGGCGGCCGAAGGGCTCGGGGGTGCTGACGTGGCCGAGGTCGAAGAGGACCTTGTGCCAGAAGCGGGCGTAGAGCAGGTGCAGCACGGCGTGCTCGACGCCGCCGACGTAGAGATCGACACCGCCGCGATGGAGCGTGTTGTCGGCCTTGCGCGACTGCATCCAGTACGCCTCGGCCTCCTTGCCGACGAACGCGCCGGCGTTCTCCGGATCGAGGTAGCGCAGGTAGTACCAGCACGAGCCGGCCCAGTTGGGCATGGTGTTGGTCTCGCGCGTGAAACGCCGCGTGCCGCGGCCATCGCCCAGATCCAGTTCGACGCTCGCCCACTCCTGGGCCCGGGCCAGCGGCGGACGCGGCGGGGCGTCGGGGTCGGTGCTCGCCTCGGGCTGGAAGTTGTCCATCTTCGGCAGCACCACCGGGAGCATGCGCTCGGGCAGCGCGTGGGCGTGGCCCTGCTCATCGAAGACGATCGGGAACGGCTCGCCCCAGTAGCGCTGACGGCTGAAGAGCCAGTCGCGCAGCTTGTAGGTCGTGTGCGCCTCGCCGAAGCCAGCGGCCTGAAGGCCGACGGTGATGCGCTTCTTGGCCTGCTCCATCGCCAGCCCGTTGATGTCCAGCGCGCTCTTGGGGCTGCCCGGCGCGGGGGAGTTCATCGCGACGCCCGCGCCGCTGAAGCACTCGCGCCCGGCCAGCACGGCCTCGGCGTTCACGCCCGGCTCGTTGTAGGCGGGGCGCACGACGCAGCGGACGGGCAGGCCGAAGCGGTCGGCGAAGGCGAAGTCGCGCTCATCGTGCGCGGGGACGGCCATGATCGCGCCGGTGCCGTAGCCCATCATCACATAGTCGGCGATGAACACCGGCACGCGCTGCTGCGTGGCGGGGTTGATGGCGTACGCGCCGATGAACACGCCCGTCTTCTCGGCGCCCTCGCCCTGCTCGGCGGCGCTCTCGGCCTTGCGGCGGACCAGTTCGCGGTAGGCGGCGATGACGGCGCGCGGCCCGGCGCCGCGCTCGGTCAGTTCGTGGGCGCCGTCGAACACCGCGACGCGCGCCGGTTCGCTGGGGCTGCCGGTGTACTTCTCGCCGGCCAGCTCATCGACCATCGGGTGGTCGGGCGCCAGCACCAGGAACGTCGCGCCGAAGAGCGTGTCGGGGCGCGTGGTGAACACGCGGATGCGCCGGTTGGCGCACGCGAAGTCCACATACGCGCCCTCGCTGCGGCCGATCCAGTTCCGCTGCAGCAGCTTGACGCTCTCGGGCCAGTCGACCATGTTCAGGTCATCGATGAGCCGCTCGGCGTACGACGTGATCCGCAGCATCCACTGCTTGAGCGGGCGCTTGTACACCGGGTAGTCGCCGCGTTCGCTGCGGCCTTCGCTGGTGACCTCCTCGTTGGCCAGCACGGTGCCGAGCATGGGGCACCAGTTCACCGGCACCTCGGCGAGGTACGCCAGACGGTGCGAGTCGATCACGCGGCGGCGGATCTCCTCGGGCACCTGCGACCAGGGGCGATCATCGCCGGGGATCCTGCGTCGGCCGTGGTCGTAGTCGCGGATGAGCTCGGCGATCGGTCGGGCGCGGCCCTTGCCGACGCCGTCGCGCGCGGGGGCCTCGGGGTCGTACCAGCTCTGGTAGATCTGCAGGAAGATCCACTGCGTCCACTTGTAGAACGCCTCATCGGTGGTGCTCACGCCGCGGCGCGGATCGTGGCCAAGGCCAAGCCGCCGGAGCTGGCGGCGCATGGTCGCGATGTTGGCCTCGGTGGTCACGCGCGGGTGGGTGTTGGTCTGCACGGCGTACTGCTCGGCGGGCAGGCCGAAGGCGTCGAAGCCCATGGCGTGCAGGACGTTGTGCCCGGTCATACGGAGGTAGCGCGCGAAGATGTCGGTGGCGATGTAGCCCAGCGGGTGGCCGACGTGCAGCCCTGCGCCCGATGGATACGGGAACATGTCGAGGATGAACTTCTTCGGCCGCGAGCCATCGAAGCCGGGCTCGCCGGGGTTGGGAGTCTGGAACGTCCGCGCGGCATCCCACGCATCCTGCCAGCGCGCCTCGATCCGATTGGCCAGCGCGGCGGTGTATCGAAACGGCGGCGCATCATCGGTGGCCGTGGGCACGGAAGCGGAAGGGGGGGCAGGGGGGGACGGGGGGGGCGGGGGGGGCGGGGTGGACATAAGAGGCAAGTTTAGGGCGGAGACGCGGCGGCCCGAGCGGCGCGGGGGCAGAGTGGCAGAGTGGCGCAGTGGCAGAGTGGCGATGGGCGATGGGCAATGCGACAACTCAGAAAGGTCCTCCCCCGTTTCCCAACGGGGGAGGTGGCGAGTCTTCGAGCCGGAGGGGGCGGCGGGGGCGAAAGCTCAAAGCAGCAAATGCTCAAAACAACAAAGAACGACAGCTCCTCCCCCGTTTCCCAACGGGGGAGGTGCCGCGTCTTCGCGGCGGAGGGGGTGGCGGGGGGAGTGGCACAGTGGCAGAGTGACAGCGTGGCGCAGAAACAGAGCCAGAAAGCTCCTCCCCCGCTCGGCGGGGGAGGTGCCGCGTCTTCGCGGCGGAGGGGGTCTTCGCGGGGGCGAACTGAACACCGGGATCACGGCCTGACCGTCGCGTCATTCCCCCTCCGGCTCGCGGACTCGCCACCTCCCCCATTGGGAAATGGGGGAGGATCGAAGAGAGATCCTCCCGCCCGTCCGCGCTCGAACCTACCGCAACCCAACCCCACCGCCGCCCAACGCAGCCTGAGCCCTCCCTTCGACGAGTCCCGGACTTTCACGACTTTTCGCCACATTTTCGACGACGTTCGCCGCTGCTTCCCGCCGCGTTCGCGGAACATCGAACTTTTCGGGGGCCGCGTACGGAGACAATTGCAGGCCTCCCGGAGACTCCGTTTGTACAAACGGAGAGAAATGTTGTACGAACGGAGAGCCCTTTTGGACAAACGGACAAAAATGCGGGCCGAACGGAGCCTCCGTTTGTACGAACGGAGAGAAATGTTGGCCGAACGGAGACTCCGTTTGTACAAACGGCGCTTCCGGGCGGCCTCCCGGAACAAATTGTCGGCCTCCCGGAGACTCCGTTCGACCTTCCGACGCGTCCGTTCGGCCGCGCGGAGACTCCTGCCGCCCCTCAGGCGCGCCCGTTCGGCCGCGCGGACCGCCTAGCGGCCCCCCGCACCGCTCCGCGACCCCCCCCCGACCCACCCACGCACCCAAGATCGCGCGATGGTTCCGCCAAGATCACGCAAAGGTCATTGACCGCGCGTGCCATGAGTGGTATCGTGTCACCATACAGGTGCAGGGGGCGGCTGCCGAAGCGTTGCAGCGCGTTGCGGAAGCACTTCACCGTGGCGGAGAGAGAGCAGGAGCACGACTCATGCGACTTCTCTCGATTCGGGCGGATGCGGGCAAGAGCGGCCAGGCCCAGCACGGGGGCGGAGCCCGAGATGTGGCGCGTGCGCTGAAGTCTGCCGCGATCGGCGTTGCGTGCGTGTGGAGTGTGGGTGGCGTGTCGTCGGCGCTCGCCCAACTGCCGCCCGCACCGGCGGGGGTGGAGGT
>ERZ1066130.8-NODE-8-length-138759-cov-11.962517_pt1 | contig 138759 bp, 119 predicted proteins | sample MGYA00382777_ERZ1066130 | MGnify/ENA primary metagenome ERZ1066130 (study PRJEB33369, sample SAMEA5778360) | biofilm metagenome | biome: Industrial cooling water; feature: Water cooling tower basin; material: Biofilm | place: United Arab Emirates | collected...
GATTCTGATTTGGTGTACTGTTCTCTCTACTGTAAGAGTTAAAAGTTAAACCGAAGGGATAGTAATCGCTGGCTTGTGTTACTTGTAACGTATTGGTTGCTTTCTGGTGCACAATCAGCATTTCGTCAAAATATACATTGGCCGTGCTGGTATTGCTTTCGTTGGCTACATACACATACAAGTAGCCCGCTTGAGGTGCTGTAAACGTGCGCTCCAGTTTTTCAAATGCATTGAAGGCGCTTGATGTAATGGAGATAGCACCGGAACTCGCTGGAACAAACTGGAAACTGGTGTTAAAGAAAATATACGCCAGATAGGCTTTAGGTACCGTGGCGCTACCAGAACCCGGTATGCCCGGTATGGCGGGGGCATTGGTATTAAAACTAGTGTAGCCTGTTTCACCTGGATTAAATCCAAAGGTAGTAGTCGCTAATGCGGTAACGAGCGCTGATGCGGCAATGATGGCTGTACTGCCAGTTGTCTGGCTGTAACGAGCAAAAACTTCCATCTTTACTTTATCTCCGGCACCGAGCAGTAAGCTCTTAGCCGGGCCGATCGGTTTGTTCACACTCGAATGGCCGTTGGTCAAGGAAGATTTATCCGGTGCCAGGGTTTGATCCGAAGGCTTTGTAAAATTGAATATTGCATTTTGTGTTCGTGTGGTCGCAATATTTTTAAAAGTTGCGTTTTCATCAGCACCCAATGTGGATGGCGCGGGCGGGTTTTCCATAGTAGCGCGATAGGAAAGTGTTTCTTTCAGGTACCCGTATGTAAGGCGCACATTGCCCTGATGGTCTTTATAAAAATATTCGTAATCCCATCCGGTGGTATTTTTAACAACCCGCCCTTCGGGTGTGGCTGCAAAAGAAAGCTGATCGTTATCGTATTGTAGTCCGCCTACATAATCGGTTTTCCAAACCTGGGTGCCTTTCACTTTAACTACCGTACGGAGTTTGACTCCCGTGGCATCATAGGTGTATTCAATTCTATCCACGGTAACCGGTATAGTTGGCCGGGTAAACTCAATGACGGTGGGCAGATTGAGGTGATTATAGGTAATACTACTGATTTGCTTGTTATGATCGTAAATCAGGTTACCGCTGCGGTCGTACGTAAACTCTTCACTGAGTTGCGCTGCGGCATCTTTAAACCCGTGGGTGTTTCCGGCATCGCTTACACCCACCAGTCGGTTACTCTCCTTCCCGTTTAAAAGGTAGTGGTGGGTAAGATTATCAACCGGAACACTTGCACCGTTTACCTTACCGTTGCGTACAATGCCTTTGATATTTCCGTTCTTATCATAATTCGTAATCTGTTCATCAAACAACCCGGCATTACCCGTCCATACACCGCCATTATTGGTGGCATAGTAGGATTTTTTAAAGCGGTTAAGTACATCATACTCAAAACCAAAAATGCGTTCTTCGGGTAACCCCTGCTGGGTGTTGGCCTTCCACTTAATGGCACTGATGTTACCATTGTAAAGTTTCGGGGTGGTATAGCCATTTACAACCGGGGCAATTGTTGGGTTGTAGAGTAATTCCATTCCAAATAAATCATTGGCATCGTTGTTATAAACGCCATCGTTTGAAAGTGAACTGTTGTTGATGCTGGAAAGCCAACCTCGGATGTTATAACGCATATCTACCGACTGAAGAAAGTTAACTTCATCGGTGCTATGGATATTTCGTTCTATTAACTGGCCTATTTCGTTATAGGTGTTGGCAGCAAGAAGGGTACGAATACCTCCATCGGTTGTTTGATAGGTTTTCTTTAAGCGCCCGGCATGATCAAACTCAAATTCATTTAGGATAGCAACGGACCCAAAAGATGATGTATGATTTAGTAAGCTTTTAAGCGTTTTACCAGTAAAATCGACAAGCGAAGTGCTGCGCTCAAATCCGCCCACATAGTTTTCTGAAATAACCTGAATGGGCCGATACTTCTTGTCGTACCACGTTACCGAGTTAAGCCACCGGTTAGTACCAATGCGAACTTTGCTACCGGTGGGATGCCCCTTAACTATGTGAAAGATCCCTGAAACTTCCGGGTTTCCATTATAACTCTCGTAACCGGCTATATTCTGAAAATTATAGGAGCTTACCGGGATGTCGGTTTCCCAATTAGGGTACGTTAAAAAGGTGTAATAATCGTAATAAGAAATAGTAAGCAGATTAGTGAGTGTAACCAATGTTGGAAAGGTGGTCGTATAACTATATCCTATTTCAGTTGAAGCTTCTGTCTCAAACCTGACAGAAGCAGCCGCAACATTTGATCTGAGTATGGCAAGTTCCGCAGGGGTAACGGCCGGGGTTATCCAAAGGCCTGTAAGGATTACTCGATTAAACCGATCGTATTTATTGAACGACCATTCATTTCTGGCACTTTGGGAAGGGGTTTGAGTAAGCACGACACGCCCCCATTGGTCATAGACAGTATAGGCCCAGTGCCCTTGTTGCCAACCGGGCGTGCGTTTGGCGATCAACCTTTGCTCATCGTCATATTGATACAGAAAACACCAGCGATCTAAAAAACTTTGCTTGTCAGCACCACCAGCATCAAACTCAGTTGCCAGTCTCGCCACACCTTCCGGCTGGATAACGATCATAAGTAAACCAGCCGGGCTGTAGATATACTGCGTATCAAACCAATTCGCACTATTGCCTACTCGCTTTAATACAAGTAAGCCGCGACTGTCTTTGTACTCTTTTGTCATCTGGCCATCTTCATCAGTGGTTTCCTGCACCAACAAATGATTGTCGGGGTACGTACCGTCCTTTTCGGGCAGCCCACTCAGGTAGTATTTCCAACGTGTAATATTTTCAGAAGCCTGGTTAACCTTGGTCAATGATTTAACGCCTTTACTCACGGTACCATTTTTCCATTCAATACCAGGGCCATAGGTATCGGTAATGCGATTTAGCGGTGAGGCTTCAAAAACATTTTCTTTGAAGGGGCGAGTGTCAACCGAAACGCCAGACAAGGGATTAGTGAAAAAGCTTAGCTGATCAGCAACACCATTACTCTTAAACGATCCATTTGCACTATTGGCCGAGTAAGCGTTAAAGTCTTTAAGCATCCGGCCATTGGCATCGTATTCAAAAGGGACAACAGCATCCTGCTGGGAAGGAGTAGCCTTTACAATAACTGACTGTAGGTTCCTTCCTAGTCCATCAACATACTCGTAGTTGGTTGTTTTCTGGTTTGCTGAAAGCGGGGGTATTTGTGATTCAGTAGTAATGCCAGGAATCAGAATGGTTTCTGTTCGTACAAAATTCTGATCGCAACTGGGCGGTATAAGCCCCTGCGGATCAGGGTTTGCCATCTTGAAAACATACGAGGTTCCTGAATTGGCTGTAAATATCACTGAAGCTAGTGCAGGCGGCTTAATTACTAAACTATTAGCAATTATATAGGTGCGTGTGCCATCATTCGTTTGTATCAACGCATTTGATACAATCTTACTTTGAGCGTGGCTTACAAAACTTGAACTAGCTAATCCAAGTAAGAACAAAACTTTTGTTGCGATGGAAAATAAGTACTTCATGGCTTCATCCGATTAATAGCACACACATTCAAAACCACTCCAAAAACACCCATCACCACATGTACTTTGGCAGTTGCAATTCCCGGCAATAGGATCCCAATAGCATCCGGGGCCACAATCCGTTGGCCCGGGTTGACCAGAACAATAGTAGGAGATGTTCACATTGTTAGAGTACCGGGAAAAACCTTGCGTATCCGTAATCTTACAACGAATGATTCTGGATGAACTTTGTACGCCAATTTGGTTATTATAAGTTAATGTAGTTGAGCCGTTACCGATTGGCTCATACGCCACAGTACCCCACGCAGAATAATTATGCTCCCATTGAAAAGTATATGGCCCACTACCAGTAGCAATTGCCACCACAGTTACATTTGCTGTTCCACATACAGTATAATTCACTCCTGTCACAGGTGTTGCAAACTGAATATTTACGGGTGGTAAAATAACAAGTTGTTTTGAAACAGTAGCTGTAGGATTATCCGGATACGTAATGCACAACGTTACCGTAAACTGACCGACTGAAGGGTAAGAATACATCAACGAAGCAGGAGCATCCTCCACAACATTTCCATTGCCCAAATCCCATGATAATTTTGAGCCAGGTTCTACTCCCCGGATACAATCAAAGCGAAACATCTGATTATTAATTTGGGTATAAGTGAAGTCAGGTCGTTTCAGAGCTTCGTCTTTATAATTATACCGGTAACGGGTTTCGATTTGGTCATTATGGTCTCGTATCAGGTTTAGTCTGCTGAATCCGTCATAGTTAAATTTAGTATCACGTAAATTAGGATCGGTTATTTTGATCACCCCGACTAATGGCGTATGTGTATATCCCATTCGATGCTCATGCATACCTGCGTTGGTGGTAGCCTGAGTAAGCAAAGAAGAGTTGTGTCCCCAGACATAGTCAGACTTTACTCCATCTTCAGATATCTGGTTTAATGCGTTGCCAGAGGCGTCATAGCTTGTAAAAGATCGGATCAATTTATAACCGGCCGAGTTGAACGTAAAAATATCTGAGTTGATTGTTGACCATGGAAAACTAGTGAGTAAACTGCCCGTTCCTGGTTTCAATCTAAATACCTGCCACGGATAAATTTTACCACTTGAAGCTGGAAATTCGCGAAACTGAAGCAAGTTACCTGACAAGATATTCTTCGAGCCGTCCGTTTTTTCTAGGTATGAGATATTCTCGACTACCGCATTTTCAATTTTCTTATCTTTTAGGTAAAAGATGCCGCGTGCCGCAACGTCTGTCGCGCCAGAAGACACTGTATAATCCATGGGGTATTTGAATTCCTGAACTTGCTTATCCCCGCCAGGAAGAGTCTGATAAATCTTCCGTGGCAAGAGATCAGATGCCACAGATACTTGGCCGGCAGGCAAGTAATGATACTCCGATACTGTTATCAACTTTTTCTGATCATTCCCTGGGTCACTTTGGTCATATATCTCTTCAGTTTTACTTGTAAGGGATACCCAGTCGTGCCTATACCCATAAAATTCTCCAAATTGCAATCGACTTTCTATTGGATTAACCAGGTTATTTAATTGAAACCTGACAAAGGGTTTCATACCAAAAGTTACTGATGGTGTGAATCCCTGAGGATTGAGTGTATAATTAAAAATAGTCTTTTGAAGATTTTTGCCTTGTGAATCTTTTACCTCTACCTGTTCAAGCAATCCTCTAAAGTGATCCATTTCAGTTTGGGGGGCATAAGAAGGGCAAATGTTGCATAATGCATTATCAACTGTTTTCTTGGTAGTCGATATGTTTTGAATTGAATTGGGTGTTTTAAAAGTATAATGCGTTGATCCTTGTCCTGATCTACTCTCTATTACCTTTCCATACCCAATCGGACCCCCCTTCGTTAAATGTATAAAGTTCATGGACTCAGACGAAAGTGTTGTTGTTTTACGAATATCGTCTTTATTTATTCGATCATTATCCCATATTTCTTTGGAAACAAAAGTCGGAGTTGCTCGATACCCATTTTGATATTGAAATTCAGTTCGTTCAAATATTGGCATCTTAACGTCTGCGTAGTTGTCAATAAATTTTATGCGCAATCCTCCTACGTTCACTCCAGATATATCCTTATTTAACTCATAGGTAAAGCTTCTTTTCGCGCCCGTAGGAAAGATAACTTCTGTTAAAACTCCTGCTTGTGTCTTAGAAAAATGCGGGTTACGGTTCGATTCAAACAGGAGATCCGAAGTTATAGGCCTTCCATTTCCATCTAGTTGATATGTTTGAATAAAGGGAAGAGTTGTATTTGTTGATCCAAATGTTTCCAAATTTTGTGCAATTAAACCTGAACCATATGTTTCGCCCCACCAAGTAGAGTAGTTCAACTTTGGCAATCTATGACCGGTTGCGTTGTCATTGTAATAACCCCATAAATCCTGTTGATATGCCAATCTCCTTGGCAAAACATTATCAAATTCACCGTTACTGGTAAGGTTACCAAAGTTATAATTGAAGCGGTATGTCTCTATATCTCTGTTGGTTCCGTAACTATCTGTAATCTTACGCAAAAACATTCTCCAATAATCACCTTCAACCATTTGTCTCCATTTCTGATACCAATTAGCATTGTAAACAGTATTTGCGCTGGTTCCTGGTACATGACCGTACTCCGTAACTTTAGCGATTGATTGATCCGTGTCAAACCAATACCAGTAACTCAAATTATCAGCCAGAACGTCTGTCGGAACGTCACTTACTGAAAAGTCGTAATCAAATACCGTTGATTTCACCAATGTATTTTCATTGTTAAATATTTCGATATTGTCGAGTCGTTTACTTCCTAACAAATCATATCGGTCAGAATTAGCTAAAAAATCCGCCCTATGTCCGACCGCTGTAACAATCGAAACTAGCCTTTTAGCAGAAATACTTGCATAGGATGTGGTTAAAATCACATTTTGAGGCATAAATCTATAACCCACATTATATTGTTGATTTGTACCCAGCTTAACAGTATACTCTCCTGGTTCATCTACCAAAATATTACTACCCATGTTTACGGAAAGGGTTCCCAAATATACTTTAGTGACGAATTCATTCTGCGAATTCCTGTGTCTTGAATCTGTATAAACGTCTAGGTTTTTATCTACTACATCCACTGCATGAGAAGTCATATAAGATTGACTTTCATTGGTATAGGAAAAAGTAATCTCATCATCATTGTTGGGAGATTTTATTCGCGAAAGATGCCAAGAAGATGTAAACGCCATCATATTTTGAACATGAGAAACTGTAATATAAGGCGTATTTTGAATAACCATCAATGTTGCCTTTAAACTCCATTTATAAAGAGATATTGGTTGAGGTAAGTATTGAGGATTTGAGGCTATTAACTCTGGGTTTTGTCCTGCATCATTCACTCGTAATCTCTTACATAAGACATCTTGCGAAAAATAACTAAATGTAGTCCGTTCTACGGCCGTAAGGTTGCTTACAGAATTTACACTTGTATTGCCAAATGTGTAGACAATGCCATTTGCATCAGTAATCTCAAAGGAAGTTATCTCCTGAGAACCTGTGCCCATCTGCGTCTTAGGAGTAATAATCCTAGTGATCCTTAAATTTTGCTCAGGCACGATTCTAATCTTACCTTCCTTATCGAATATAAATTTGCCTGAATAACCGGCAAACGAAAAGCTGAACTCATCCGGCTCCGTATCCCAAGCTTCCGTTTGTACTCCTCCAAAAGCCATAGCGCCCGTTTTATTAGAGAATTCAACAATATTCGCTCTTTGATTATTTGTAGTGGTATTAAAGTATTCCATAAGATCAAGGCCCGAATTACCACGAACAGAAGGATTCAACCATCCCTTACCAGGCAAAGAGGTTGATTTGAAATTTACATTACCATCAAACTCATCTGGCAATCCTTTCATAACCCTGGCAATGACTCCACCAGCGTTCAATGACCAACCTAAGCCCACCCAACTAGCTAAATCATTGACTTTAACACCCGAACCGTTATAATTGAGCGAAATAGGAACGCTGAGTGACCTACTCTTCAGATTATATATTGGAATAGCCAGATGTAAAGCTCCTGTATAGTGTTGTACTTGCTGATCAATTTGATTCACAAGCGAGGCAGATGTAGGGGATGGAGGAACAACAATAGAACCCCCCAGCTCAATTGATTGAGCGTTAGCAACAACGATTGATACTACAATCATACAAGAAGTTATCAGAAATATTTTCATATCACAAATTTTCCTACACATTAAAAACTTTTTCAAATTTCATTCTATCTCTTTCGTCCCTTTAAAATTCGGGTGGAGTCACGTAGCACAACTATTCCTGGTTTTGTAACATAAATACTATCACGTCCTCTATTCACTCTCATTTCCTGCGATTTGGATTCCATGTTTTTTCTAATCTGGCTGCTTTTATCCTGGAGCATGTGATAATTAATAACAAGCGTATCTTTTTGTTTTTTTGCGTTGTTCGGGCCGTTAATAAGCAAGGATTTAAAATCATTTTTGGGAGAATGTACTTTTGACAAGGTATCTTGGCCTTTAGCCTGAAAGGAATAAGCAATAAAAAACGAAAGAAAAGTTAATATCTTCATATCAGATTATTTTAGATTTTGGGCAAACATTTGACTAAGTCAAGAATGAAAAAAGTTAAGTAAGCTGATAAGCTAGTTATTACAAATTTTTTTTAGGTGAACTATTTCTTTTTGCTGTTCATCATCTCTTTTCTTCAATTCAATCACATGCAACGTCAACTCCTCTACTTTTTTCAACAGCAGCAAATTCATTTCTTTCAGGTTCACCCCATTGGCTTCCATTTCTTTGGCGCTGGGCACTTCCGGCAGGTGTTTGTTCGTGTCCAGGTAGGTTTTGAGTTCATCTAAGGGCATCAGGGAATAGTCATTTTCAAAGACATAATCCGGGGCTACAGCTCCATTTAAATCTACCCGCACTTCCTGGGCGTGAATGGTTCCTTTGACGGCTAGTTTAGCATCGGGAGAAGTGGTACCGATGCCTACGTTGCCGTTTGTACCAATCATCATCTTTGCATCATAATTTGTAATGAAAAATAAATTGTGATTACTTTCTGTACCAACTAAACCTCCCCCACCATACCAACTAGGATCATGCGCAAAAATTCCCACTTTATATGTTGAATTAACAGCGGTAGCAAGGATTTTTGAGTGGTTAGTTCCACTGACATCCAAGACACGGTGCCAACCCTGTACATTGGATGGGGTGGTGGTTCCCATGCCTACGTTGCCGTTATGAGAAATCCTCATATGCTCTGTATTACCGACACCAAAACCTAACTCATTTGAACCACCACCTACATTTGTCTCGGAAGCGCCAAAATCGATATAACAACTATTTGCAAAATTGTCAATGTTTCTCTGAAGTCTCAAACCATTTCCCCACCAGTTATTATCGGTAGTGCTGTACTTTATTAATTTTAAATCTAGACTTTGCAAATTTGCTGCGTTGGTACTGAAACGAGTGATCAAAACTTCAGAGTTTAGGGCTGCTCCAATAGCATCGCTAGATAGGACTTGCAGTTTTGAAGTGGGTGATGAAGTCCCAATCCCCACATTCCCATTTTCATCAATCAACATCCGTTGCTGTGGGCCTGCTCCGGCAGCCCGGGTTGAAAAGGATAACCGCCCGGTATGATTGGTGTGGCTTGTGTTGATCGCGGTAATATCGGCAATGGTGTTGGTCCCAGAGTTTGCAAATGAAAGAACCGTGAAATTATTGGCTGTATTGCTTTGGTTCTTTAGCATCAGCGCCACATTGGCTCCCGTATATCCGTTATACGTAGTTGTGGTGCTGCTAATATCTACGGCCAGTTTAACCAATGGGTTGGTGTTATTGATCCCCACATTGCCGGTATTACTGTTGTGAATATTGGTGCCGGCCGTTGTCCATTGGGCCTTTGCCTGATGGGCCATTATGATAAACATCAGGGAAAGAAGGGAAGAGGTGAATACGCGGGTTTTCATAAGTGATGGGTATTGCTTGGTTAATAAGTTCATTTATTCACTAGCGTTATTTTCATAGCATCTAACTGTCAGCCAGGATGAGATGAGAAGACAAAAACGCTTGGATTAAAAATTAATCCGTGAACGAATATACTATCAGGTCGCAGGAAATGATACTCTTCATAGTAAAATAATCTTACATGAATGGTCGTCAGGCAAAAGTATCATGCATCAAACTTAGAGCCCTGATTATCAACTAAAAGAAAGGCTTAAAAAATTGATAACTTCTCAAAACCTTACAATCGATTTGGTTGTGATAGAAAAATTACTAACTTGTAAAATGCGTGGGGCAAAATACCGTGTCCTTTTACCTCGCTGACGCAAAAAAAAAGAGAATAGATCATTCAAATTCTTCATTATTTAAATCCTTCTATCAGAAGCCATGCATGCTGTCAGATATCGTTCTGGCTGACGCGTACGGGTCAGATAGGTTTATTTTTTCCTTTGACCCTGGTTCTGCATTTGCCGTTTTTCAACCGTTCATTTGCCGTCTTTTTACCGTCCGGTGCTTTTACTTCCCCTACCCTTTTCTTTTGTTTCCTGCGACCTACTCATTTGGGGGTTTTTGACAGTATCTAAATGATTCAGGGCACCTCTAAAAACCTTTGCTTCATTCGCCTCAACCCCTCCCCCTTCTCCAAAAGAGAAGGGTACACGGAGTTTCTAGAGGTGCCCTCCCTAACAAAAACAAATATCCGCAAGAGGTCGCTGTTGATTAATTAAGTCGATCCCATGCGCGTTTTCAGATTAGACCGTGTTACATTTCGCGTGTGAATAAAATAGACTTTCTCATCGAAAAACTGGAGAGTTTACAAATCGCTGCGCAAGCCGATGGGTTGGAAAAAGGTATGTTTGGCTCACAAAGATTTCATTCGTTTCTCCCCTATCTACGAAAAGACAACAACATATTTTTTCCAGCATCCATTGCCTTTGTGCTTCAGAACCTGAGTCCTCATCTGGAACTCCGTCAACGTGAAAAAGTTGACCGGATAACGGAAGGCATCCGAAACAACTATCATCTGTATGCCAGTGCGGGTTGTGATTTTGTTTATAATTTTTATCAGCCTAAGCCGAACATGCATTACCCCTATGGTTGGGTGCTATCGCGGTTGAAGCATTTTGCGCTGGCGGAAGATGCCGATGATACGGTCATCCTATGGATGACATCGAACCATCTCTCTGCTGAACGAGCAAAACGGGTGAAAGAAAAACTGGTACCCTTTGCCAACTTGTCGCAAAAGAAGATCAAAGGAATGGACTCCACCTATGCGGAGCTGCCCTTCTATGGTACCTGGCTTGGCTCCGGAAAAATGCCCATCGAATTAGAAATTTGTGTTTTATGTAACATCCTGACATTCACTTTCCGCCAGAACCTCACGCTCAATGAGCAGGACCGAGCCAGTTTAGAAGTCATTAAGAGAGCAATTGACAGTCGTGATCTGATGACCAACAGTTTTACGATCAGCGGAATGTACCCCAACGCTTCTGTGATTCTATACCACATTGCGCGGTTATGTGCGGTCATGCGTCAACCGGACAGCTATTTTGATACTGAAAAATTAATCCAGATGATGACATCCCGGCTTACCACCCATTCGGTTCTTGAAAAAATTATTCTTTCGATCTCTTTGATGAATCTGGGGCAGCCTTGTGAACCGGTAGTTTGGGACTTTAACGACCCCGCGCTGAGGAAGGACTTCCGCCATTTTCCCTTCTTCATCGCTCCCATGCTTTCAGGCATATCCAACAACATTCTATTGCGATTAAAGAAGTATAGGCCATTTCATATTCTCTTTCGTTGCGATGCTTTTTATGTGACGCTGCTTCTTGAATATGAGGTGAAGAAGAACTTGCCTCCAGGCAACAGTTCTGCTACGTAACCTGCATTTTCCGGGTATACACCGGAAGCCAGAAGTTAAAAGAAGTGCCTTCGTTCACTTTACTTTTTACTTCAATTTTTGATTGATGGATATCCAATATTTTCTTGACGATCGCCAGACCAAGACCTATTCCGGCCACTTTCTCTTTTTGTTTGGCAGCGGATCGTTGATAACGATCGAAAATATAGACGAGGTTCTCTTCCTCAATGCCAACACCGCTGTCTTCAATGCTAAATTCAACCGTTTCTTTTCCGCCCGTGGCGTTCACCGCCACTGTTCCACCCGCAGGTGTATGTTTTAGCGCGTTTTCTATTAAGTTCTGAAGTACCCGTTCTACCATGCCAATATCAGCATACACCATCGGAAGCGATGAAGTATTTCCCACCGTAAGTGAAATGCCCCGTTCTTCGGCCAGTAGCCTAAACTTAGTGGCTACGTCATTAATCAGTTCAGAAATTGAAAAACCCTCCATTACCGGCTCGACTTGCCTCGCTTCCAGTTTTGAATACTCAAACAACTCATTGATCAACTTTGACAAACGCTCGGCACTTGAATAAATAATTTTATGATACTGATCTTTCTCTTCCTTTGCCAGGGATTCCGATTTCATCATCAGTGTTTCAACATATCCTTGAATCACCGCCAGGGGCGTACGCAAATCATGCGATACATTCGCTACCAACTCCTGGCGCAGCCGATCCAGTGACTTCAGTTTGTCAATGTTTCGATCAATGGTATCCGCCATATCATTAAACGTACTGGCGACTACCGATAAATCCGTTGAGGTATCCGCCATGCGGGCTGTGCGATCTCCGTTTTTAAACTTGTTGATCGTTACAATGATATTGCGAATATTTCGTGTCAGATACCAAATCGTGATTATACCAATTGCCACCGCAAACAATACGGTAATCACCAACCAGGTGGTTGTCAGTCGTGCAAAGAAACTCCCAAAAAGAGTTGCTGAGACGGAATCATACGCACCCCCCTCCAGAATAATATAAATGTACCCGGATCGATTTTCGTCCGCCAGACGGGCTGCTGAGAAAATCTTCTTTTCTCCTGGCCTTTTGGGATTATCTCCTAAGACAAACGTATTCCCTCCGGTAGCAATAAACTCTTTTACGGGAGCAAGATTGATGGTTTGCAAAGGCTCGTTCTCATCGGAATGATCGAGTACCACAGAATAGAGAATACCGCCCGTATCATCAATAAGGTATACTTCAATAGCACGGTTGACAGCCATCATGTCGTGCATGATATCCCCAAACAAGGGTTTGTTTATACTTCCATCTTCAAAGAACGGTTTTTGGTTTTGAAATTTTTCTTCGATTAAATGGTTCGCCAAGTTTGAATTTAACCGTTGCGTAGTTTCTTCTAAGTGATGTTGTGTGAAATACACCGACACGAAAATATTCACGATTCCTACCAGGCTTAGCAGCAACAGGAACGTAACAGAAAGTTTCCAAAATAATCGATGACTCATGATACGGTCTTTTGGGTTTCGGACTCTTCATTGAATTTGTAGCCTACCCCCCAGGAGGTGAGGATGTAAATTGGATTTGACATGTCTGGTTCTATTTTGGCGCGAAGCCTGTTAATATGCGAATTAACCGTGTGTTCAAATCCATCAAAATCATATCCCCACACCTGATTTAACAGACTCGCTCGTGTATAACTTTTACCAGGATGAGATGCCATCACTACCAGCAATTCAAATTCTTTTGGAGACAGCTCGATTCGCTTTTGGTTGACTTCCACTTTTCTCTTTTCAATATCGATAACGAGTCCGTTGTGTCGCAAAACAGAAGTTGACGTAGCAGTAGCCAGGTCTTGATTGAGTTTTACTCTTCTGAGTTGAGCCTTTACCCGAGCGCTAAATTCCCGAACACTAAACGGTTTAACAATGTAATCGTCCGCACCAATTTCTAATCCCAGTACACGGTCAATCTCTTCCGATTTGGCCGTGAGCATGATAAGCGGTGTTGCAACTTGCTTCCCACGAAGTGTTTGACAGACTTGTATGCCATCCATCCCAGGAAGCATAAGATCTAGTACGATCAGATCATAGTTTCCGATAAGAGCTGCTTCCAGTCCCTTTTCACCATTATAATACTTATCGACATCGCAGTTAAGGTCCTTTAAGTGAATCTCAATAAGCCCTACAATGTCCGGATCGTCTTCAATCAACAATATCTTCTTCATAGGCGTTTTTTTTACCAGGATAACTATCACATATTAGATACCACCAATATGGTAAACGGAACGTAAACGCGTAAATCAACATTCCCCTTTCGTCAGACAGGCGACATTCCTGAACTACAAACTTTCGATGTTATAGAAAACTCCCAAAGAAAAAGAGGGGGCACTGTACAGGTTCTTCCGATCAAAAACAAAATCAGCATAGCCCCAGGATTGAAGGGAAAGACTCCAATGGGTCATGAATTCATAAGCTGCGCCAAATCCTACAGCTGTAAACTCAGTACCCTCACCTCGAATAAAATCCGTAAATCCGGCTTCTTTCCCAACCGAGGTTTGGGCGCTTACAGTTGCATTTAACCAAACCTTCTTTAGTATTTTGTATCCCACCTCCATATTGAATTTTACCTGATCCCGGAAAGAAAAATTATTATAGGTTGTTCGATAGTTGTATTGCGAAGAGAATGAAACATAGGTTGGGATGGGATGAAACGAGTGCGAGACCGCCAGCGTAGACCATACGTTAAACTCACCATCGCCCGTAGGTAAATTTATTTGATCAAAAGTATTCTCCTTACTTTGAGCAAAATTATCGCGTGACCCCGTTGGAAACTCTGGCGCAACCGAAAATGTCAGTGGGAAGTTTTTAGTAAGTAAGGCGTATTTGAATTCTATTTTAAGGTCACCCACCCCTGCCACTGTGTTGGTGTTTTCAAAACTGTTTAATTTGAGTAAAGGAAAATGGATGATGGTCGTGAGCCGATCGCTGATACCATATTCGCCATAAAGCGTCAGCGCTTGCTGGCGAAACATATTTGTTTCCAGCTTTTCACCTCCTGGATTAATGTAATTATTCGAGCTAAAAAGATCGATAGCCGTCTTGATAAAATAGGTATTTTTCTTTCTTGTCCATCCATTTTGAGCAACAGATTCTGCCGTAAGGAAGACGCAGCAAATAATGACTACTATTTTTTTCATACTATTTAGATTTAAACAAAGAGCCCTGCAGTATTACAGGGCTCTTAATCAACTACACCTGCGGATAAACCCTCCTTATTTAATTTAAAGGCGCATATCCGAAAGGAATGCTTGCTGTTCCGCACCATAGAATCACGTGCGTAAACTTTGCATCAGCAGCAGGATCAAGCTTGAAAAATGTTTCGCCCGCCTTTAAAGTAGGCCCTACCAACTTTAGATCAGGATTTCCCGCGCCTGGATTGGGCGTAAAAGTCATGGATGTCGATAAATAAACGCTTACGGTACCGGTAGCAAACTGAGTATTGAAGCTCTCGCTAAAACGCAAAAACTGAACGCCTTTTGAATCGGTACCCAACTGTGCCATCCCCATAGTAGGGGTTCCGTTTTGCGCCACAAATGTTCCTGACTTTGCTGCTGTAAAAGTTCCATCAGGTCTGGAGCTATCGATGGTAACGGTTTCGGCATCTTCGCTGCATGATAGCACGCCAATTGCTAATAGTGCAAAAACATAAAATAATTTTTTCATAACCTTTTCATTTTTGTTGTTTGTTATGCCACAAAAGTGAAAATCAAGTATCACGGAAGTCTCACGGATACATAACAATTAAAATCTTTGTCGGATGGATCGTTAAACGGATTAAAAAAGCAGTTAAGCCGCCTCCGAGGTCCAAGTCTTTGAAAAAAAATCAAACATCCTGTAATAAATCGGCCTGACGTGTATCTGAGTATAAAAAACGTAACCATTTATGAAAAAAATCCTTCTACTTTTGGCGCTTGTCATCGTTGTCAATCATGCCTTTGCACAGACATCAGCCGTTCGTATTACTAAATCAGGTCAGGGTAACCCTATCCTCTTTCTACCCGGATTTATCACCCCGGGTACGGTTTGGAACGAAACGGTTACTCATCTGCACGGGAAATATGAATCACACCTGGTATCCTATGCGGGCTTCAACGGCATTGATCCAATTCCCATGCCGTGGTATGATGCCATCAAGCAAGAACTTTTGGCCTATATTAAAACAAATAAGCTGGCACCACTCACGTTGATTGGGCATAGTATGGGTGGCAACCTGGCCGTGGATCTGGCGGCTGAATTAGGATCTGCCATTGATAAGGTTGTTATTGTAGACGCCCTTGCATGTATGCGCGAGGTGATGATGCCCGGAGTGCCGGCAGAAGCATTAAAATATGAAAGTCCTTACAACAAACAGATGCTCGAAATGGATGAGGAGGCTTTTAAAAATTCTGCTACGATGATGGCTCAAGGCATGACCACGGTTGCCGAAAAACAAGAACTTATCAAATCGTGGATGCTACAAGCAGATCGTAAAACCTATGTGTACGGATATACGGATTTATTAAAACTGGATCTACGGCCAGCATTGGCACTGGTTAAAGTGCCCGTACTTATTCTGGGCGCTCCCTTTCCCACCAAAGAAATGGTATTGCCCAATTACGAGAAACAATATGCCAATCTCGGTAACAAAAAACTTGAAATTGCTCCTGCGGGCCGGCACTTTATTATGTTCGACCAACCCGAATGGATGTATGCTCAAATCAATAGTTTCATAAAAAAATAATCGTGGTCAATTTGCAGATGATATTTCTTGAGTTACTTCCTTGAAAGCCGCTATGAATCCGGATGACCAAGCTTTATACGAAAAATTATATCTACAGTATTATGGCATGGTATTAACCCTTAGTCGCGGTTTTATGAAGGGAGATACAGATATGGCTTACGATCTGGCACAAGATGTTTTTGTTAATGTGTGGAATGCTTTGCCTGGCTATCGGGCAGAGGCCTCCTACAAAACCTGGATTTATCGCATTACAGTAAATACTTGTCTGTTGCAGATTCGAAAGGATAAAAATAAAATAAAGGAGCCCCTGGAAGCTGCTGTCCTCGCTGAAACAGACACCCGCGAATCGTTTGAAGATGAAAACATGCTTTATCGCGCCATCGGCCAATTAGAGGAAGTAGATCGGCTCACAATTATGATGGTACTGGAAGAAGTTGACTATGCAGAGATCGCGCAAATTTTGGGGATCACAGAAAATAATTTGCGTGTAAAAATTCACCGGATCAAATCAAAATTAAAATTATTGATAGACAATGAAAGACGAAAAACTTACTGATGTTGCCGCTCTTTGGCAGAAAGCCAAAACCAGCCACCAGGGACAACCGAAAGCTAACATCCATGAACTTATGGCCTCAGCTCAAGCCCGCAAAAAGAAGGCTCTTTCCGCGCATTATGGAAATGCCGTGGTGCTTTCCATCACCGTATTGCTATTAATGTTTTACTTCTATTACCTCTACCATTTCCAGGATGTGTTGAGCAAAATTGGTTATCACCTGATGATCGGTGGATTGATCATCCGAATCGCAATTGAGTTTTTCAGTGTTTGGCGTTCGAAACAAGTACACATCTCTGATACCACAGCCCGTTCCTTGCAGCAGGCCGTTGCTTTTCATCATTTCCGAAAACGCATTCATGGGCCCGTAACCCTGATCATCTTTGTCGTTTACTTTGTTGGTTTTTACTTGCTCACTCCGGAGTTCCACAAGCACATTTCTTTGGCCTGGCTGATCTTCATGGACATTTCCGCTCTGATCATTGCCATTGTATTGGCTTACATTATCCGCAAAGGTATCCGGCAAGAACTGGTGGAGCTGGAAAAGTTGGTGGAGCTACAACGTAGTCTTGTTAGCCGGGAGTAGCCATGTGTAAATGACCGATACTCTTTCTCAAGTTGTTGATTAAAATCAACAAATGAAGTTACAGAGTCCCATAGGTGGGAGACTCTGCTTGGAATTAAAAGCCTCATTTACGCTTTATTTGCTCATCATAAAATTCAGTCACTATTTCATACCTGGATCTATAAGCAACATAAGCACTATCGTAGCTCAACTCAATTTTAGAAAATACATGGTCCCAATTTTTTACGTAAATCAGGGAATCGGGAACTCTTACATAGTTTAATTCAGAGGTTTTAGACTTAGTTAAAAATCCATCATCCGTTTTAAGCAAGAGGCGAGATGAAATCAAAGTGTCCGATGAGTAAAAAAAAATACTATCTAGTTTTATACGATATTCAAGAGACTGATCTAAAGTATTCTGAAAAAAAAATACTCGTGTCCCGTCAAAATATGCTTCGTTGTAAATTGTATCCCTCGTAAAAAAATAATAATGCCCTCGAACATCTAGCTGCTCGTCAATCTCTAAACGGTCTTTTTTTTTGATTATCACAACAAGTCATTGACACAAAAAGAGTAATTAATAGACAATACGTTCGGCACCTCGTGGTTTTGTATCGAACCGGTGCGAATTTTAAGTAAGGCTCATAAAAAAGCATATTCATAGCTAAATATTAGAATTTTCTCTAACTGAGCGACCCATTATTTCAGTTTATTTGTATCAAGGCAAAAAATCTTCTAAACTTTTAAAGTTAATCGAAACAATTCGAGAACTACCCTCTGTACTTTTACTTCTCCGCAGAGTCTCCCGCACCGAGGACTCCGGGGCTAACCTGATCCTGATCGTACCACCGTACTTTCCTTTGCAAGGTTTATATTTTATAACTCATTATAATTTCTCTCCTTACGGTCATTGCATATCATCTGATCATACAAATATACGGGTTGACCGCTCTCACTTGTTCAGCAGAGTCCTTCTCCCTTTCTCGCAGAGTCCCCGAGGCGGGAGACTCTGCGGGGAATTATAAGTTGTTGATTCAAATCAACAACTGAAGTTACAGAGTCCCATAGGTGGGAGACTCTGCGTGGAATTAGAAGATAAGTATTTTTAATAGCCTAAGTAAGTATACAAATAAGCAATGGCTTCCTTATCTGCATATCTAATTTTATAAATACTGAAATAGTGCCGTTCATCTATAAGTTTATAATAAACAGTATCTGATTCACTCCCCTCAATCTCGAGTCCGCATTGCCTAAATTGATCCTTAATAAATTCAAGGGTACTCTCAATGTCCGGCCCTTGATTATATACTGATACACTTCTTAAAGTGTCTTGATAAAATTCTAAATATACTGACCGATTCACAATAATACTCCTATAGGCAATTATATCTTGGTAGGATAGCGCTTTAGTATTTGATTGACTACCTGAATACACATCATCGTTCACATTTACTCTGTTCTCAAATCCGTCCAGAACATTTTGATATAGATCTCCAAGATGGACTCCACTAACCCGCTGTCCACATATCGAAAGATCTCGCATAACCATACTTTTAGAACTCTCCGAGTTACAACTCGAAAGCGCCAAAATAAAGACGCTAAATACTTTAGATCTTATATTCATAGTTTTACTTCTCCGCAGAGTCTCCCGCCCCGGGGACTCTGAGGCTAACCTACTCCAGGAGATTACCTCGTACCAAACCACTCCGTTTTCCTTAGGAAAATTATAAAATAGTTGCCAATAGTCAACCACCTGCTTTTTCCATTCTATTTGTAAGAATATTAGAATATTTTCCTTTCTCGCAGAGTCTCCGAAGCGGGAGACGCTGCGGGGAATTAAAATCATCGGTCATCCATGTTCACCAGTTTGCTGGTCAAGAAAACGATAAGTTATTGAAACAAGTAAGCCACTATATATCTGAAACCAAGCACAAATACAAATAGTAAAATATTCAAGTGGTCGACCGCATGCATAATTCTCAATCTAACCCGTAACTTCCTCTTTAGTTCATCATCTCCGTTCTCTTGCATGATTAGCCTTATTTGAGACCTGATTGGGCTGATACTTAAGGAAGGCAGGCTATACTGGTGTAGCACTTTATTAAACATAAAGTAGGGCCAAATCATAGATGCAATTGTGGAAACAATCCACAGCGCAAAAAGAAAAATATGTATCGATTGAATATTAGTCATAAAGGGTCGCTTATCTGAACATCCACGGTCTTGGACTATAACGAGGTATCCTACTTACTTCTCCGCAGAGTCTCCCGCCTCCGGGACTTTGCGGTTAACCTAGTCCTGAAGGCCTTGGCTATCTCAAATAAATGAAGCCAGCGTGCACAGGTGAAAGTAATAAAGTATATCCCGTCTTTCTCTACTATTTTTCTTCTTACACTCATTTCACATCATCTGCTCGTTCATATGTCCGCTTTAGCTGTGCTACCTTGTGCACTAGAGTCCTTCTCCCTTTTCTCGCAGAGTCCCCGAGGCGGGAGACGATGCGGGGAAATTAAAGTCTAAATCAATACACTTCAACTTAGAGAAAATCTGAATTTTTTAAATTGTAGTGCGGAAAATCTAAAATTGAAACCTTAGGTACCTTTTTCAGGTGGGTTACATCTCCATCTACAATCTGCGATCCAATAATCACTCTTTTTAAATTCCTAAGAGAATCTAAAAAATCGATACTCTTAATCGGTCCTGTTTTAGTAAGTCGTACTTTCTCCAAATTTTTTGCCAACGATATCGAGGAATACTCAACTAACTTTTTGGCGAGATAAATATCAATCTCTACAAGGCTAGAATTATCCAATGAAATTCCAACCAAGGACTCTAACCTATTTGCGGTATCTATGTTTAATGACTTTAACTTGGTCATTTGACCTAATCCATATAGATTTTTGATTGAGGTTCTGTGCAACGTTAGATACTCCAGGTTAGTTAAGCTAATAATTTCAGTCAAATTATCTTCGTTAAATTTATCAAGCCAAAGCCAAAATAATTTGGTACACTTATTCAAATTAAGCAAATCACTCTTTGAATATATTCCACTAAATACTTCTAACAATGGGAATCGACTAAAATCAAGTTTCGATGGAATCTGATCAATACTTAATACTCTTAATTTCTCTAAACTTTGTAATGGAGCTAAATCATAAGATACACCTGATACAATTACTCCTTCAATAAATGGAAGCTCAGCAAGAAATCCAAGATCATTGATCGGATAATGGGCTGGAATTATTCTAATGCTTCTTATATGCCTTTCTAACAAAAATGATTTTAGCTCATTTAAACTATGTTTATCGTCAACAATAACACTATCACCTAGTATTGAATTAGGGCCTTTCTTTTCTCTGAAAAAGGAAAAACCATTTTCGATATAAATAGGAAACATTTGTTAAAAAAATTAAAAGGTGAAAGGTTAAGAGATTTGGGATCATAAGCTCTCATTCCATCGTGAAATAATTTATTATCGCAAAGATTTATTTCTCCGCAGTCTCCCGGCCCGGGGACTCTGCGGCTAACCTACTCCAGGACATTACCTCGTACCAAACCACTCCGTTTTCCTTAGGAAAATTATAAAATAGTTGCCAATAGTCAAGCACCTGCCTTTTCCATTCCATTTGTAAGAATATTAGAATATTTTCCTACCTTCACTGAATGCCAGCCCTTGCCGCAGATGCTAAAATATGTCTTGAGTGTGGAGAACCCCTCAAAGGCCGGCCCGACAAAAAGTTTTGCAGCGACCAGTGTCGGGTTAGTTTTAACAATCGCCTCAATAGCGATGAAACCAATTATGTTCGCAATGTCAACAACGCCTTGCGAAAAAACCGCAGAATCCTGGCCAGTCTGAACCCTGCCGGAAAAACCAGGGTGCCCATGAGCAAGCTGACCGAACTTGGGTTTGACCTCCGTTACCACACCGATCTGTACAAAACCAAAGACGGGGCAACCTACTTTTATTGCTATGAGCACGGCTACCTTCCTATTGAAAAAGACTATGTCTTGCTGGTGGTAAAGGCAGATTACAATAAGTAAGGATATCTCGAGAACCTCACCATGACAATCCACCAGGATCGATTCAAGCCAGGAATTGAGAGAGTTTACATTTGACCGGTAGTCATGTAGACCCGGCCAGCATCAGGTGGGGTATGCTGATATTTTGTTTCGGGTAAAAACTTTATCACTTTTAAGTCACAGGTTATCATCTGTAGACGTATGAATTGGTCATTGGCAAACAAAAAAGCACTCGTTACCGGTGGCACCAAGGGCATCGGAAAGGCGACTGCTCAGGAACTGTTGGATTTAGGAGCCGAGGTACTGGTGGTGGCCCGCGACACCCGAATGCTGGAGGGCAAACTGAGACACTCCGCCCGGCTGTTTGTGATGTCAGGTGATATCACGCTGCCAGAGTTTCGCAAAAACCTGATCCGAAAAGTGGACGAGAATTGGGGCAAGCTGGATATCCTGGTGAATAACGTGGGCAGCAATGTCCGCAAAAAGTTTATTGACTACAGCGAAGAAGAATATCGTCAGCTCTTTGAACTGAATCTGTTCAGCATGACGGAATTAACAAGGCTGGCGTTTCCCCTCTTGAAAAACTCCGGTCAGGCCAGTGTCATCAATCTGGCTTCGGTGGCTGGCCAGTTGGATGTGCTCAGCGGACCGCCCTACGGGATGACCAAAGCAGCTATCATTCAATTGTCGCGCCACCTGGCGGCCGAGTGGGCCGAGTTTAACATTCGTGTAAATGCCGTTTCACCCTGGTATATTGAAACACCGCTCACTGAAGCCGTTCTTTCACAACCCGACCGGATGGAAAAAATTATCGCTCGCACACCCCTTGCCCGGGTGGGGCAACCCGAAGAGGTGGCAGCGGCTATCGCTTTTCTGGCCATGGACAAAGCCAGCTATATCACCGGACAGAACATTCTGGTAGACGGAGGGATGAGCATCAAAGGCCTTTAATGATCGACAAAAGAATGGTATATGAAAAAGAAACAAATACTTTTCCTGACACTGGTGGCAGCATGCCTGATGCACGAAACATCCGCCCAATCCGTACGTGTACTCTTGCCCGGAAAGCCAGAGGAGAACGGTGTATCTCCTGTGCGATTACAACGCGTGGATGAACTGATCAATACCCATGTTACGAATCAGTGGATACCGGGAGCAGTGGTACTGATTGCCCGAAATGGTAAAATCATCCATCTCAAATCGTACGGCTATCGCCAGACCGAAACCAAAACTCCTCTCAAAACAAACGACATCTTTCGCATTGCATCACAAACCAAAGCGATTACCAGTCTGGCGGTGATGATGCTTTGGGAAGAAGGAAAATTTTTATTGGATGAGCCTGTTTCCAAATACATTCCGGAGTTTAAACAACCCAAAGTGCTCGCGAGTGTTAACTGGTCAGATACCAGCTACACCACCCTTCCAGCCAAAAGTGAAATTACCATTCGTCACCTGCTCACCCACACCTCAGGAATTGACTATGCCGGCATTGGCAGTCAGGAGTTCAAAGCTGTTTATGCCAAAGCGGGGGTACCCAGTGGCATTGGAAACGATCAGATGGTGCTGGCTGATAAAATGAAGATTCTTGGTTCGTTGCCGTTGAAACATCATCCCGGTGAACAGTATACCTATGGATTGAATACGGATGTGCTAGGCTACCTGGTCGAAGTGGTTTCCGGGCTGTCGCTGGATCAATTTTTTCGCACCCGTATTTTTCAACCCCTTGGCATGAACGATACATACTTCTATTTGCCAAAAGAAAAACATGCACGGTTAGTGACGCTGTATCAAAGTAAAAATGGCCTGGTGGCGCCCGTCAGCACTACCGCTTATGACAATGTCAATCCCAACTATCCCAACCTGGCTGGTAAGTACTTTTCGGGGGGCGCGGGACTAAGTTCCACGGTAGAAGATTATGCCCGATTTCTTCAACTTTTTTTAAACAAGGGCGAATACAATGGTGTCCGGTTGGTGAGTCGCAAAACGGTTGAACTGATGCTGACCGATCAACTGCCCAAAACGATGTCGAATGCTTTTGGATTGGGTTTTGGATTGGAAACGGAGAAAAACGATGGGCAATCGGTTCTGAGTTTAGGAAGTTTTAGCTGGGGAGGTGCTTTTAACACACACTATTGGGCCGACCCTCAGGAGAAACTGGTAGCCTTGATTTTCACAAACATGTACAATACCCCTTATTGGAACATCGGTGACAAATTCAAAGTACTGACGTATCAGGCAATCGCGGACTAAACAATCATGGGTAAAAGTTTTTAGCTTTGCTGCAGATACATACCTCATGCAAAACGTACAAAAGAAAATAGCAGCCATTCTTATCGATAAACTAGGGATTCCGGAATCGGAAATTACTCCGGATGCCAGTTTTGTCCGAGATCTGGGCATTGACTCGCTGGATTATGCCGAGCTGGTGATGGAATTTGAACAGACCTTTGATATTAAGATTCCTGACAATGATGCTGAAAAAATGCAAACGATCGGTCAGGCAGCAGAATATATCAGTTCTAAAATCAAGAAGTAGTTCTTTACCATCGGATGGAAGGTTCATGCTTTCCAAGCCATGAACAGATGGTGTTTCTGAAAGAGAGACCTGTCTGTAAAAATCCCGCCCCGGCCTTTGGCCGGGGCGGGATTGAAAACACCAAAAACAATATTTTCTATGAAGCCCAGGCTTTACCCACCTCGGCCAGTGGTGCACAACCGGTATAGCGACCCGGAACTGCTTCGTATTGCAATACTTGCGTTGCCCCCGGCTCGCTGGTAAAAAACCCTAACAGCGTCAATTCTTTTACCATCAATACAAATGGCTTGGGTTCCGATGGCTTCGCCCGGGCAGCCTCTACAGCGGCATCGTGATGTTTTTGAAAGGCTTGTGTTTGTTTCTCCGCATCCAGGTAAACAAATGTATCACCAAAGGAAGCTTTCATATCGGCTTCAAATTCCGTCAATCCGGTCATGAAACGTTGTTGATCTTCCGTGGTAAAACACTCCTGAAGGATCTGATCAATAAAGCCGGGTACCCCTGCTTCTTTCGCTCCGGGAGTATCCGTTTTGGGAATGATTAATTGTGCTAATTCACTGACCGTCTCGGCTTGTTCTTTGGTAAAAAAAGACGGAGTGTAAGTCAACTCAGGGGCGGCTTTACATCCATTCATGATACCCATCAGGGCGGGGCCGCTGATGGCGTAACCCAATACCAGGGCGGTGCGTTGCAATGCTTCTCTCCTGTTCATACCATTAAATGTTTTGTTTTTTTAATTCCTGTACGGCATAGTCTACTGCGCGGGCGGTGAAGGCCATGTAGGTCAACGATGGGTTTACACATGACGCGGAAGTCATAAAAGAGCCATCGGTCACAAATACGTTTTTGCAGGCATGCACCTGATTGTACTTATTCAACACCGATGTTTTCGGATCTTTTCCCATCCGGGCCGTACCCATTTCATGAATACCTAATCCTAATCCTGTAGGATTATCGAACGTGTAGATGTTCTTGATACCAGCGGCTTCGAGCATTTCTGCGGCATCGGCCTTCATGTCCTTACGCATGTTTAATTCATTTTCATGAAACTCCGTATCAAACGAAAGTGTGGGTAAGCCATACTTATCTTTTTTGTCGTAGTTCATTTCTACAAAGTTTCGGTGGTCGGGCAGCACCTCTCCAAAACCCATGATTCCCATGGTCCATTTGCCGGGTCTCGTTACCGCCTCTTTTAATCCAACTCCAAAACTTGCTTCTGCCACCATCCGGCTCCATCCTTGCCGGCTGGCTCCTCCCTGATATCCAAAGCCCCGCAGATAGTCACGTTTGTCTTTGCCTATGTTTCGGTACCGCGGGATGTACACGCCATTGGCTCTCCGACCGGCATAGTACATGTCATCAAATCCATCATATTCTCCACCAGCTCCAACACCCAGTTGGTGATCCATGATGTTGTGACCCAATTCACCACTATCATTGCCAAGGCCATTGGGGAATCGGGAAGATTTTGAATTCATGAGGATGTACGTAGAGCCCATAGTAGAGGCACACAGGAAAATTACCTTTGCATAAAACTCCAGTTGCTCACCGGTTTCGGCATCCAATACTTTTACTCCGGTGGCTTTCCCAAGTTTTTCGTCATAAATCAATTCATGGACGATCGAATTGGGGCGAAGAGTCATATTGCCAGTCTTGGCGGCAGCGGGAAGCGTAGAAGAGTTACTGCTAAAGTAGGCTCCATACGGACAACCCCGGCTACATAAGTTGCGATACTGGCAATTGCCTCGTTGCCCGCTTTCATTGTGTGATAAGGGACCGGTGATATGGGCCACCCGACCGATGGTGAGCATGCGGCCAAACTTATCCATCATGCTTTTCTTTAATTCCTTTTCCACGCAGTTGAGTTCCATGGGTGGTAGGAAAACACTATCTGGTAGCTGTGGAAGATTTTCCGGTTGGCCACTGATGCCAACAAATTTTTCGACATACTCATACCACGGAGCGATCTCGTTATAACTCACCGGCCAGGGAATGGCAACACCTTCTTTGGCATTGGCTTCAAAATCCATCGGAGACCAGCGGTAACTTTGACGACCCCACATGATGGATCGGCCCCCTACGTGATAGCCCCGCATCCAGTCAAACCGCTTTCCTTCCTTTTCTGTGTATGGATTTTCAAGATCGTTGACAAACCAATGTTTGGTGGACTGACGAATGGTATAGCCAGTTCGGTTTTGCACGCCCTGTTGTTTCAAATCTTCCTGCGTAGGCCGATCGGCATTTTCAAATTCCCAAATGTCTTTGGTAGCTGTCGGGTAATTGGGATGTTCTACATTTCTGCCTCGCTCCAGAACAAGCGTTTTCAGGCCTTTCTCCGTCAGCTCTTTGGCTGCCCAGCCTCCGCTGATCCCGGTACCCACAACGATCGCATCATACGTCAATTCATTTTCTGCATCAATATTCAGATTCATTGCAATAACTGGTTATATAAAAAATGATAAATAGCCTTTAAGAGCTTAAAAGGTAGAAGATTTTTTTCTGAATTTCCTAACCACTTCTGGAAAAGTCATAAAAATCAATACGAGGATGTGAGGTGCCGGCACATGAACCTTTATTGAACCTCCTCATGAACAACTTCCAACCTTCAAAGGGACTATGGGGTTTGGTATTAATACGATGAGCACATCATGCCGATGGGTTGCCCCGGAGGAGGTGCCAACAGGTTTTCAGTCTTAAACTCTTCCGGTGACTCCTGGCTTCGGGTGATTTGACCGGCCAGAAAAGTATAATGGGCCTTCCAGTTTTCGTCTGCGGTGAGGCGCGCCTTTTCCGTGAGCCAATTTTGTAACTGTCTGACTTTGGCTTGTGTGATGGCTTTTGTTTGAGCGGAGGCGCCAGCATGATGAGCTAATTTCAAAAGATTCGTGACCCAGGCATGATTAACGCTTTGCTGAATGGCTCCATCCATCCCGGTCTTGCTTGTGCTTTTAATGGTATTCATCGATACTTTTTCAAGAATACTTTCCAACGAAGGTTGAGAAGCTTCGCGTGCCTGATACTCCACCAACCGATTGGCACGGGCCGGATGAAGCAACAAACCAAACGTAACATCGGCTGCTGTTTCGGCAGTCGCCAATGCATCAAATGTTAATTCAGTTTTGATCTTAACTAACTCGCGGTGACGCTGGTAACCCAATGGCCGCGGGGGGATTGACTTTAGCAAAGATTCGGGCAATCGCAAAGTTTCAGGTTTTACAGTTTTAAGCAAAGCGTCTAACGCTGCCTGTTGTTTGGCTGGTGGAACAAATTCCGTTACGGGTTGTCCATCTCCCCGAAGGGCGTAACGGTAATTCAATCCCCCAATCATTTTCACGGCAGCCTCCGTTTGATAACGATGAAAAAAATAAATCGGTACCAATGCTTCCTCCAGCAACGCCATGGGCATACCCGGTTTAATGGTATTCTCTCCAAAGTTCTTCAACGCGATGGATCGCACGTCCAATACCCGATTTAACTCTTCTGCAGCATCGGCTCCATTGTCCCATAGATGCGCATACGGATGCGCGCTTCCAGTGGGACGGGCATCCTGATCTGACAAAAACGTCATTCCTGCCTTTAATGAATTTTGAATGATGGTTTCCAGCGCCTGTTTTTCATCCGGGCTTTGTGATAGGTCGGCATAGCCATACGTAATGGACACTTTATCAAAAGCACCAATCTTGTTGTCATACGCCTGTTGGATGTTAATCTTACCTCCCATGATTCGCGCCATGGGGTGCGGATAGTCCATCACCGAAGCCAGGTTTTCAGAACTGGAAGAATAGGCATGCGCCAAGCCAATCGTATGACCGACTTCATGAGCAGCCAATTGTTTCAGTCGATCCAACGCCAGTTTTTCCATATCCGGAGAAACCGGCTTACCGGTTTCATACGGTGACAGCAAACCTTCGGCAATTAAAAAATCCTGACGCACCCGAAGCGAACCCAACGTTACATGACCTTTAATGATTTCTCCCGTGCGTGGATCGGTTACGCTGGCACCATACGACCAGCCACGGGTAGATCGGTGAACCCAGTTGATGACATTGTAACGCACATCCATCGGGTCGGCACCCTCCGGAAGCAATTCTACCCGAAACGCATCTTTATAGCCAGCAGCTTCAAAGGCCTGGTTCCACCATCGAGCACCTTCCATCAAAGCACTGCGGATGGGTTCGGGAGCTCCCGGATCCATGTAATAAATGATGGGCTCTACCGGCTCGCTCATGGCTGCCCCTGGATTTTTCTTCTCTAACCGATGTCGCGTGATAAATCTTTTTTCCAGTGGTTCAGAGATGGGTGTGGCATAGTCGTAATACGAAATACTAAAATATCCGGCCCGAGGATCAAAAACCCGAGGCTTATAATTATTATCTGGCAGTTTTACAAAGGAATGATGTTCACGAACGGTAACACTGCCGGGAGTAGGTGTTACACTTCGGATAAAGCCACCTGTCGCTTGTCCGGTAAACGTCAGTGTCACCTCCACTTCCGTGTTTTCAGGAAAGTTTTTGGTTCGGGGTAGATAAAATGCTGATCGGGTTTTATCCAGAGCATAGGTTCCTTGTTGGGCGCTGCGCAAGGTACCGATCACATCGTGCACATCCTGCATAAAAAAATCGGTAGCATCTACCAGTACTTTTCCGTTTTCCTCGGCCAGTACAGTAAATCCAAACAAGACTGATTGTGCAAAAGCCTCTTCTACCGCTTTGCGTTCAGCCGGATTGGAGCTGACAGCCCGGTATTGTTGGTTCGGTTCTATCAGCAAAACTTTCGGACCTATTCGCTCAAACTTCACGATCCGGTCTCGCCCCAGCTGATTGCGATCTAATCCAATGTCGTTGGAGCCGATGCCCGCGGTCAGAGATTCCACATATAAAAACTCGGTGGATAGTTTATCGATCAGCAACAACATTTTGTCTTGCCTTTCATCGTAATACAATTCAAAATAACCCGGTAATTTTTTAAGGCCGGCCGTCTTACCAACTATAGGCGAAGCTGCCGGAACTTCCACAGGAGCCATATTTTTCTTTTGAGCCAACCCGGAAAAGGCTAGCATACACAAATAAAGGAGAATCAGTTGGCGCATAGGTCAGGAGAATTAGAGGTGAAAAAGTAAGCTATTCCTGACGTGATCACAAGTCTAAACCACAGGAACGGATATTTCCACGCGGTTGAATATCGTTAACCCATATGAATTGCCCGGATATCGGGTTTGTGACTTTCATCAAAGCAACGCATTATTGTTGTGTAAAACCCTTGCATGACCGAGCAGGAAATCCGTGAAGAGGAAGTATGGATTGAGCGATCTAAAAAAGATAAGCGTCATTTTGGGGTATTATACGAACGGTATTTTGATCGGATCTTTAATTATCTGATGCGCCATACAGATGACGAAGAGATGGCAGCCGATTTGTGCTCGCAGACTTTTGTCAATGCGCTGAATGCATTACCGAAATACGAGGCCCGGGGCGTACCGTTTGCCGCGTGGCTCTACAAAATAGCCGGAAATGAAATCAATAAGTACTATCGCAAAAACAAAGGAAAAAAAGTTTTTAGTATTGAAGAACTCAAAGTAAAACAACTCGTTGAACAAACCGAGGAGCCCTGGGAAGAAGAGTCTATTCAGCGATTATTAAACTACATGAACGATTTGCCAACAGATATGCTGCAGGTTTTGGAGCTTCGCTTTTTTGAAGACAAGGACTTTAAGGAAATTGCCTTTATTTTGGATATGACCGAGAGCGGGGCAAAAATGCGAACCTATCGCGCATTGGATAAACTTCGGGAACGCTTTCATCTCAAGATCCGCTATCATGGGTAAACACGAAATACGCTTGCGCAGACAACGGATGACGGCCAGTGGGGCTGACCGGTTTCGGAATTACCGGGCGGTATTGGAGCGCCATGAGCAAGATCAAAAGATGAAAAAGATCTTTCGCTTCTTTACATACTTCCTCGCAGTGGTGGTGATTCTGTTGTTGATCTTCTTTCTCAATCGATGGGAAAAGAGTTCGGGAACAACTCCCGCAAATCAAAAAATGGAAAAGCCTGTGAAGTAACTGATGTTTACGCAAAGTTCGTAGTATGATTGTCCGACTGATCTCGCTCAAAGGCGGGAGAAGTCGATTCCGAGTCTTAAATCCGGTTTCGATCCCGATTTGATCGGGATCAACCTGACACACTTTAGTAAATTTGCGTAACATCAGGAAGTAAGAGAAATAGTTTATCGGGTAGCGTGTCTTTTCCAAGCATCAGGATTATCAACATAAACCCGATCTTCTATGGAAACCAAGAAACACGTTTCAAAAGATTTAAGTCGCAAGCAGCCGCTATTTTTTACCATCGGCCTGAGCGTTAGTGTAATCATGGTGATCACTGCCTTTGAATGGCGAAGCACGATTACCCCTCATCCTCCGCGCATACCGGATTTTGAGAAAGAGGAACTGTTGGTCATCCCAATAACACATGTTGAAGAGCCAGCGAAGCAGCTGGTTACGCGCATTCTACCAAAATCCAAGTCTCCTGTGATGGAACTTGTCGAAGCCAAGAACGATCCAATGATAGACGACAACCCACAACCTCCTGATATGGGCGATTCAAACCCAGACATAGAGATGGGAGGAATTGAAATACCGGAAGACACCGCCAGCAGTCTCACTTCTTTTCCGGAAAAACATGCCGAGCCTGTGGGAGGGTATGAGACGTTTTATAAACAACTTCAAAAGACGCTGGTCTATCCGAAGCGCGCCAGGCAAAATCAGGTAGAAGGAAAGGTGTTTGTCGAGTTTATCGTTAATAAAAACGGTGAGCCATCCGATTTCCAGGTGTTGCGTGGCATCGGGGCCGGTTGCGATGAAGAAGCCGTTCGCGCGATTAGTAAAACTAAATGGAACCCTGGTAAGCAACGAGGCAAGCCTGTCCGCGTAAAAATGGTACTACCCATTCAGTTTAAACTGGGCTAGTTCTTGCTTTCCTACAGCTATTAGGTTGTTAGAAAACCAACCTTGTTTAATAAAAAATTTTTCAATTTGACGATACCCTAAAATAAAAATCACCCGTCAAGGAAGTTGACTCCCACGGAATCTGTCCTCCTTGTGTTTTCGCGTTTAGATCAGCACGAACGCGCTTGAACACCTGCTCAATAGTTAATCCGGGAATTTCTAACTGCTTCAACAAAGATGATGTATAAAGTCCATTCGAACCTGTGCCGTCATCCGCTGTCTTGCCAGGTGCAGTAGCATACGCTACGATCGTACCCGTTGGAGCACTCATATGTGCAAGACCGCTAGTCTCAACTCCCCTTCTCCACGACCTTTCAAACGGATTGTTTCGGCAAGCGTCAAGAATTAGGATATTCACTTTGCTCTCAGAAAACTCCATATAGCGTAAAACAATATTCGCATTTATGCACTCGTTATCGACCTCAGCTTCGCTATTTACTTTAGAATCTACCGGAATAAGATAATTGGTTCCGGCATGCTGAATTCCATGGCCAGCATAATAAAAAAGGCCAACTTCAAAATTTGTTAGCCGACTACCAAAATCGCGAACAGCAGCCTGAAAGTCCTTTTTTGTAAGGTTTTCTTTCACAATTACTTGAAATCCAAGAGATGCGAGTGCTTTTGACAAAGCACGAACATCATTAACTGGGTTTTTTAGACTCCCCCCGAACTGATAAGCCGAATTACCAATAAGCAAGGCAATTTTTTTTGAATATTGAATGGGACTTTTTGGCTGTTGTTCGGCCCCTTGTGGAGTCTTTATGGGTGTATTGTTATCTGAAACACGATCAATAAGATTTTGATATCGCTCCAAATCACTCATCGGCAACTGTCCAAACTCAAATGTAATATTAACGATCTCATATATTGTTGAAAACTCCTTCCCGGTCTTTACATATCGAGAGGCATATGTTATTCCGTCTTTAGTCTTATAACTTTCAACTTTAACTACCGAACCAGAGTTAGAAACAATCATCCTCAACATATTTGAAAAAATATCTATGAACCATGTTTCTTTGTAGCCACTGGGATACAATATTGACAGTCGATAAAAAAAACCATCTTCATTTCGCAAAACCGAAAGAAGAGAAACCTCAATACCAAATTTTTCCCGATGCGGAAGAAAATTAAAATAAAATGAAGGAGAAAATTTAGAGATCGAATCAACAAGAACCGATGAAGATTTATCACCATCGGTCACGTGGAATCGGTTGCCATCGAAACTTTCCGAATAAATTATTTTATCTCTATTACGAATATTACCAGAAACATAGAACGGAAATTGTGCTTGCCTATACCATTTATATCTTTTGTCATCATTTAAAATAGCATTGAACACGATCTTTGTCATCGTCTTCCATCGATCACCAACAGTTGCATCTAGGTGTAATTGAATCGGCAGGTCTGCGCTATTGGTAACAAACGCGCGATACGCGTTACAAAATCCAACAATTTGCTGTTGGGTTAGCTTGCCACGATCGCCAAAAGAAGCAAACGAATCAGCCAGTCTCTGACCGCCAGACTTCAAATCGCTAATCGATATTGCCGCCAGACCTCCAACAATCAAAATCTCAATTTTGGCAAAAACGGATCGATCATAGATTGACGTACCTTCAAATTCGACACTGCATTCAAGACCATAACCATTTCTTGATTCCCAAGCATTATTCTTTGGAAAAATCGCTTTAAAATATTGCCTTGAAAGTTCCAAGAGTTCTGTGGGCTTTTTCTGCGTCACTACCTCGTCATAATAGCCCAAATCCCCAGTTTTGGTGTTCACGGAAATCTGCGCAGAACAAACAAAGCACAATAACATCACACAAAACAATGACACAATCGTCTTCATTCTTTTTTCAATTATTAATGAAGGTACATTCATATAGTCAAAAAAACAAACTCTCTTATTATTCACAATCAAAAAAAACTAAAAACCCACTCTACCCTAAACCTTAGCAGAAAGATATCCTAACCATAGCCAAATAATGATGACCAAGAGAAAATTCTAAACCTGAAAATGACCAACCAGTAATCATGGCCATTTAAGTAAAGGTCACCATTCAATCATTACCCAACTACCCCTCAAAAAAAAGGATTTTTATGCTTTGCATTTCAAATTGACACGACCAGGAATGGATGCGCCTACGTTTTTATCTCAACCACCCAGCATTTGTAAAGGGCACGATCACGCCAACGCTCCACGGGAGAGGGCAACGATGAACTACAAAAAAGCGCTTGTCGGAATGGGTGAGGAGATTCAAATCTGTATCTTCACCCCTGCCAATGAAACCCGTCCATCACCCCATCACCCGTTGGTTAAGTACCACTAGCACGTTCTGGTTCAGTTTATACACGGCAATGACCGCCTTTTGTCTATACACCTGCATCTTTGCTTTGCGCAAAGCATTTGGGGTAGCCACCTACGAAGGGATGGTTTGGGCAGGCGCTTCTTTTAAAGTGTGGATGGTGATTTCACAAATGCTTGGCTACATGCTTTCTAAATTTATCGGTATCAAAGTTGTTTCTGAACTGGGGGCGCATGGCCGGGCAAAAGGAATTTTACTAATGGTAAGCATCGCTACCGTAGCCTGGCTGTTGTTTGCCCTAACCCCTTCTCCTTATAGCTTGATCTTTATTTTCTTAAACGGACTTCCGCTTGGAATGGTCTGGGGGATGGTCTTTGGCTATCTGGAAGGCAGAAAAACGACAGAGGTATTGGGAGCCAGCTTATCGGTCAGCTTTATCTTTTCGGATGGTTTTGCCAAAACGATTGGTGGCTGGACAATGAGTGCCTGGGGTACTTCTGAACTTTGGATGCCCTTTGTTACCGCATCTCTGTTTTTTTTGCCACTGCTTGTTTTTCTTTTTTTGTTGGATAAAATTCCATTGCCCTCTGCCGAAGACGAAGCTTTGCGCACCAAGCGACTACCGATGACCGGTCGTGATCGCTTGAAGTTTACCTTCCTGTTTCTTCCCGGTCTGGTTTTTTTGGTTCTCACGTATATGATGCTGACGATCTTTCGGGATTTTCGAAGTAACTTCTCAGCGGATATCTTCAAGCTTATCGGAGAAACGGACACCAGCATCTTTATCCGGACTGAGTCATTGGTATCGTTGATCGTTTTGATTGTCATTGCCAGTCTGATGGTGATTAAGAATAACTTTTACGCCATGATGATCAACCATGGCATCGTATTACTGGGACTACTCATGGTAGGATTGGGCATGTGGCTATTCCAGCACCATTTTATCAATCCCACTTCCTGGATGGTGATGATTGGAATGGGTTTGTATTTTGGATATATCCAATTCAACAGCATCTTCTTTGATCGTCTGATCGCTACCTTTAGAATTGTGAGCACCGTTGGCTTTTTGATTTACCTGGCTGACTCGGTGGGGTACCTGGGAAGTATGAGTGTGGTACTTTTCAAGGAATTTGGTTCAGAACTTAACTGGCTCGACTTCTTTATATCTGCTGGATATGTAGTCTCCCTGGCAGGCAGCCTGCTGATTACCGGGAGCTTTATTTATTTTCGAAAAAAATACGCTGGCTGGCCTAAAAATTGAAATTACGAGCATTTGAGGGGCATCAATATTTCACTACATTTGCACACCTTTTTAAGGAAGGGCTCGTAGCTTAATTGAATAGAGCATCTGACTACGGATCAGAAGGTTGGGGGTTTGACTCCCTCCGAGCCCACAAAAAATCCTAACCCGGCTTCTGTGGGTTAGGGTTTTTATTTTGAAGGAAAATATAGAAATGAGCAGCACGTTATACCTGTTGAATTTTCATCACATGAAAAAATATGTACTTGGCGTAGTCATGGTTTTGGTCGCTCTTACGGCACAAGCCCAGTCCGATCTGGTCAAAACAAAAAAGAAACTTAAGCCAAACATTCCGGGTACTTTTGTGGTAGACTTAGGTGTGAACCGAGCCTTGAGCGCGCCTAATACCTGGAATCAAGGATTTTGGGGTTCACGGGCACTCAATGTGTACTATCAATACCCCATGCGCTTTGGGAAATCCAAGTTTAGCTTTAACCCGGGTGTCGGCATCAGTCTGGAACGTTGGAAGTTTACCAATGGTGCTACCCTGATAGATACCGTTGAGTTAGTGAGTTTCCCCAATGGCGCTGCCTCTCCGGACCAAACGGAGGAGTATAATTTGTTAAGTCCCACCCGCCTGGGATTACCCTTGCTTAATAAATCCATGCTGGTTGCTAATTATTTTGAAATTCCCGTAGAGTTTAGATTTGATAGTAAGCCAGAGGATATTTCACGAAGCATCAATGTAGCGGTGGGAGGCCGGGTAGGTGTGTTATTCGATGCCTTTACCAAAGTTAAATTCAGCGAAAACGGAGAAAAACAAACGATTAAAAACAAGTTTAACCACGGCCTTAACCCGATCCGCTATGGGGTCTATACCCGTTTTGGTATCGGCAGCTTTAACTGGTTTATGTACTATAACCTTTCGGAAATGTTTGAAAGCAACAAAGGGCCAAAGGGTACTACCATGAATACGTTTACGGCTGGTATTTCGATCAGCGGTTTTTAGTTTCAATTTTTCGTGTACCTTGTCTCAGGCTTTAACCTGACATACCCTTGAGATTTTTCCGTTTCATCTTCCTGTCTGTACTGCTAGGCGGTTGCGCCCAGGCGTATTTGCCCAATGTCAGAAACACCCCTCAATTTCGCGAGGCCGGAGAGTTTCAATTAGGTGCCTATGTGGGTACTGGTGTGGATGCCCAAATCGCGTATTCCATCACTGACCATCTGGGCATGATGGCCAATGGATCGTTTGTTACAAAAAAGGAAGCGGAGTACACCCGTCAACAGCAGTTCGGGGAAATCGGCATCGGATATTTTAATGCTAACCGGAACATGCGCATCGAATTGTTTGGTGGATATGGTTTGGGTAAGTCCACGCATTCATCCCAGTACTATTTTTTCTTCCCGCAATTTGGACAGCAGCAACTGGTCACCACCGGAGAGTATCAGCGTATTTTTATTCAACCGGGTATCGGCACCAATAATCGAAGATTTAACATGTCTGTGAGTATGCGGTTTTCCTCTGTCGATTTTAAGAGATTTCGTGCCGAAGGATTCGAAGTGGAGCCAGATGAAACTCCCCAATTATTTATTGAGCCTGCCCTGACCGGACGTTTCCCGCTGCGCGGAAATATTTATGGACTATTTCAATTAGGGGTGGGTCTCTCTTCTGATGCCGAATCCTATTTTAAAACCACACCTCTGCAGGCGTCCTTTGGTATTCAAATCAATACCACCAGTTTGCGTACCAGCGTTTATTGATCCGGGTCGACTTCTGTCGTTCGGATTATTTATCTACCCGAGAAAGAAGGCTTGCGTTTTTCCAAAAAGGCTGTTACGCCTTCCTTATAATCTTCGGATTGCCCCGCGATTTCCTGACAGTAGGCTTCATATTCAAGCATATCCTCAAGCGTAGCGGTAGAGGATCTGTTTAGCATCTTTTTGATTAATCCAACCGATTTGGTAGGCGCAGTTGCAAAGTAGGAAGTGAATCCTTGCACCGTATGATCCAGTTGATCGGAAGGACAAACCTTATTCACCAATCCCATGGTGAACGCTTCTGCCGCTTTTACCCGCTGGCCCATAGCACATAATTCAAAAGCCCTCGCAGTGCCAATCAACCGGGGTAAGAAGTAGGATGAACCAGAGTCCGGCACCAATCCGATATTAATAAAGATTTCAATAAGAGATGCCTCTTCACTGGCAACAATGATATCACACGCCAACGCAAGGGATGCCCCGGCACCGGCCGCTACACCATTCAGGCGACAGATAATAGGTTTCGGTAGGGAACGCATCGCCCGGATGATGGGGTTGTATCTTTTTTGAAGCGAATCCTGAAACGAACGCTTCTGCTGACCGGAGGCCGCCTTCAAATCCTGACCCGAACAAAATGCTTTTCCTGCACCTGTGAGTACCACTACTCTAACTGCTTCATCTTTGGCAACAGCTTTCAGCGCATCTTGTAATTCAAATGTGATTTCGTCATTCAAGGCGTTATAAACTTCGGGGCGATTTAACGTGATGGTGGCGACACCCTCTGTTACTTCATACGTTAAAAATGAAAATGAACTAGCCATAAAAAATCAGAATAGAATATTCATTAATAAAAAACTACATCCAAAACCTACTGCGGCCCCGTATAAGATTTCGCGCGGAGTATGCGCCTGTAAATAAAGACGGGATGACATGATGAAACCGGCAATAACTATGACCACAGCCGTGGGCAGTACTAATTGACCCACCGTCAGCTTATTCAATGGTAACAATATTCCGATGACCCCCCACACCGCCAGTGCATGAACACTGATTTTGAAAAAAAAGGTAATGAGTGTTGCTGCTACTACTAACGAAGACACAATTATCAGCAGTTTAGTAAAATTCGGACTAACCTTCTGCATCGTATAAAAAATGATCGTAGCAGCCACATAAAACACAGAGATCAAGATGAAAGGAATATATCGATCCTGACGGGTAGTCATGGTCAGAGACTTGATGTTGCCAAAAAACTTCAGAATCAGCAAATTGACAGTCGGCAAAACAAACGTAATGATTGCCACTACCATTGCAAACAGGGGAATCTGTGATGTTTGTAACCGGAGCATCTCCGGCATCAAATATCCCAGAACAAGTACCAGGTAGGTGGTTAACAACAGTGGATGAAAGATGACGGAAATGCCTTTGGCGAGGGTATTCATACACTACATTTCTTTTCTCAAACGAGCCACCGGAATATTGAGTTGCTCCCGGTACTTAGCTACGGTACGTCTGGCAATATTATACCCCTTCTCGTTTAACAGGTCCTCCAACTTGTCATCGGAGTAAGGTTTGTTTTTATCTTCTGCTTCAATCAAATCCTTAATGATTTGTTTGACTTCCCGGCTGCTTACTTCTTCACCCGAATCGGTTGAAATACCTTCGCTAAAAAAGTATTTTAACGGGAAGGTGCCGAAGTCAGTCTGTACGGTTTTGCTGCTGGCCACCCGGCTGACGGTGGAGATATCCATGTTGATCATTTGAGCAATGTCTTTCAGGATCATGGGTTTCAACTTGGTCTCATCTCCCTCCAAAAAATAGTCATATTGAAAATCAACAATGGAACGCATCGTTCTTAGCAAGGTTTGTTGTCGTTGCTTGATCGCATCGATAAACCATTTGGCCGCATCGAGTTTTTGCTTCACAAACGTAACCGCTTCTTTCAATTTCTTGTCTTTCTTATCGCCCTTGTCATACGCCTGAAACATATCCGTGTATGATCGGCTGATGCGAAGCTCGGGAGCATTGCGGGAGTTTAAAGCGAGTTCGAGTTTACCGTTATTGTTTGTTAAAATAAAATCAGGGATGATGAATTGATTTTTGACCATTCCAGAGGCTGACTCTCCGCCCGGTTTGGGGTTCAGCCGAACAATCAGCTCGATGGCATCTTTGATGTATTCCTCATCGTCTAAATCCAGTTTTTTCTGAATTTTGAGATAGTGTTTTTTGGTAAATTCATCGTAGCACTCAGAAATAATTCGTTTGGCGACAATGACATCTACATCCTGACCATCATCCATGCGTTCCAGTTGTAGCAGCAAACATTCCTGCAGGTTGCGTGCAGCAATGCCAGCCGGGTCAAAGGATTGAATTTTTTTTAGTAACTCTTCCACCTCTGGCAAAGAGGTGTCGATGGTTTGTGAAAAAGCGAGATCATTCACGATGGACTCCAGTTCTCTGCGAATATAACCGTCACTTTCAATGCTTCCGATCAACTGTCTGCCAATGATATTCTGACGTTCAGGTAAGCCCAGAAATCCCAACTGTGTTAGAAGAGTTTCGTGAAGGGAAGTGGACATTGGGATAGGCATCTCCCGATCTTCATCGTCTTCTCCGCTTTCATTATAAGTCTTGTAACCGGCATAATCATCATCCCGCAGGTAGTCCTTAATGTCAATTTCGTCCTGCCCGGTTGGTTCCGTTTCCTCTTCGTTTTGCTCTGGTTCATCCGCATAGGTCTCTTCCGGCTCTTCCGTTTCTCCCTCCTCCAGCGCAGGATTCAGCTCAATTTCTTCTTCTATTCGATTTTCCAGTTCAGCGGTGGGTACCTGTAACAGCTTAATAAACTGAATCTGTTGGGGAGACAGTTTCTGTTGAAGGCTTTGGCTGAGACCGAGTTTTTGCATAGGTATTAATCTAGGCAAAAATACCAATTCGATACCGGAGTAAAAAGGTCAAACAGGGATTCTGGCCGATGGAATGATCTTTATTCATATCCTTGGACAGTTCCGCAGATACTTGATTTACCGACTTTGATTAAACTTTCAAAATGTCGTTTTTTGCCCTCCGATTTTTAACTATTAAAATAGCCGTTTGAACATGGCATACCCTCCATGGGAATATGTCAAATTCATCGGATAGCAATAAAACACAGAGTAACGGATACCATGCGTATGAGCCAGGCTGTACCCAACAGGATGTCAAAACACGTACTGATTACAGGGGATGAGTCTTCTTTTGCGAATTTCCCCCGCAGAGCGCGGGACAGGCATGCGGCCGCTAAAAAAACGTAATGAATAAATGAAACGAATCAAAATCAAAGAGTTATTGGCTACCACTCCTTCCTCTCAAACGGTGTGTGTACAGGGATGGGTACGTACTTTTCGCAACAATCAATTTATCTCCATCAATGATGGCTCCACTATTCAGAATGTGCAGGCAGTGGTGGCATTAAATTCGTTGGACGAGGCTACCCTCAAACGAATTACCACAGGAGCCTGCCTTTCCGTGGTTGGGAAATTGATTCCCTCGCTCGGCAAAGGTCAGGCGGTGGAGGTGAAAGTGGATACCCTGGAGATTTTAGGCGACTGCGATGCTGAACAATATCCGTTGCAACTCAAAAACAAACCAAGTTTAGAATACCTTCGTGAAATCGCGCACTTGCGCATCCGAACAAACACTTTTGGAGCGGTCATGCGTATTCGTCATGCGATGGCATTTGCCGTGCATCAATTTTTTCATGAGCGAGGCTTTGTTTACGTACACACGCCTGTCATTACAGGTTCGGATGCCGAAGGAGCCGGAGCCATGTTTCGGGTAACTACCCTGGATGCGGCTAATCCTCCCCGAAATGAACAGGGGAAGGTAAATCACCACGAAGATTTTTTTGGCCGAGAAACGAATCTGACCGTATCGGGTCAATTGGAAGGGGAAACGTATGCGCTTTCGTTGAGCGAGATCTATACATTCGGTCCTACTTTCCGGGCAGAAAATTCAAATACCACACGCCACCTGGCCGAATTTTGGATGATTGAACCGGAGATGGCCTTTTATGACATTTCCGACAATATGCAGTTGGCTACCGAAATGTTACAATATCTGGTAAGATATGCTCTCACTCATTGCAAAGAAGATCTTGAATTCCTGAACAAGCGGGCGCAAGAGGAAGAAGCTACCAAACCGCAAGATCAGCGAAGTGAGCTGAGTCTTTTGGAGCGACTAACCTTTGTTACGGAAAATGACTTCGTTCGGTTGAGTTATACCGAAGCGATCGAGATTCTGAAAAATTCAACTCCAAACAAAAAGAAAAAATTCCAATATATCATTGACCAATGGGGAACTGACTTACAATCTGAGCACGAACGGTATCTGGTAGAGAAGCATTTTAAAAAACCGGTCATCTTATATAACTATCCGGCTGCGATCAAGTCGTTTTACATGCGTCAGAATGATGATGGCCAAACGGTAGCCGCGATGGATGTATTGTTTCCGGGCATTGGTGAAATTATTGGCGGTTCTCAACGGGAAGAACGCTACGACCGGTTGATGAAACGGATTCAGGAATTACATCTGCCGGAGAAAGACCTGTGGTGGTATCTTGAGTTACGGAAATTCGGTTCAGCTCCGCATAGTGGATTCGGGCTGGGATTTGAACGACTGATGTTATTTGTGACCGGGATGACAAACATACGTGATGTAATCCCGTATCCGCGTTTTCCAGGAAACGCAGAGTTTTGATCATACGAGGGATGAATCACTTCATCCCTTCTTTTTTCCGCTGAGTCTTCACAAACGTTTCTCCAAAGGATAACTTTTTGTTCAAGGCGGAGGCAGGATCAACCACCCTCCAAAAGGGCGTGATCCTTCCGATGGTTTTACCCGCCTTCCATTGTTCATGTGCTGCCTCTGAAACAATCCGGAGAAAAATTCCGGTAGTGACCGGACAGGTATATTCCGCATGGAATTCCAACGCCAGATCCTGTCGCATGGTGAGTAAACTTACACTTTTCCCCTTCGGAATCTGACGAACATAGGTATCAATAATTTTAGGAGTGGCGATCAACATTTTGCCTCCAGCCGGTATATCGGCAAAAGGTTTATCGGTTTTTTTTACCACAGCCTCTTTGGATGGGTCATTCATTTTCTCGGTCCAGGTCTTACCCTCCCGTGCTTTTATGGTCGATCTTGGAGATACCGGTTTTGCAGGTTTTTTCATAGAATTAAAAAGGTTTAAGCTGATACCATCGCTTGCTCTCACCAACTTCATTGAACACAACTTCTATTCCAATTCATGACAGGAAAAGCCATGTTCTTCTAAAATTTTAATGGCCGCCTGGGGTTTCATGCTGTCCGAAACTATTCTCAAGATCCTGTCACAATCATCGAGGGCGAAATTCCAACAACCGTCACCCGCCACCTTATCCAACCAGGGACGAAGTTGGGAAATCTGATCGGCTGAATCAACAGAAGTCTTAAAAACAATCACATTCATCTGATCCCTACTTGTTGGAATTGAATACATGGGTAGTAGACGATTGCGTTTGAGTATGTGAGCGAATGATTCGTAAACAAAGCAGGCACACAACCATACCCACTAAAATCAAAATTCTCTTCATCCGATCCTTGTTTGAGTCTGTCACGTTGAATCAAGGTTAAAGAACGGAGGAATGTATTCCCATCTGTATTTCAGTCACGTTTGCATCGCCTTGTTGAAAATCGGCATTGATGTACAGTTCCCGATTGATTCCTGAAGGTTGTAAGCGGTGATCCGCTACATATTGCATTAACTTACCATAGCTCTGAGGTATTTCCTGCCAGCTTCCTTCATGCATCAGAGAAAGGCATGTATACATGTCTGTGCGTTTGAAATGAAATGGGCCATCGTATTCGGAAACGAGGGCAGCCACCGGCAAAGCAATTTCCAGTTGAAAAGGCTGAGATTCATCACCCATAAAACCAAAGTAGTGCCAGTGCACAGGGCCGGTGACGTGAAGATCCAGTTTCACGGCTTCGGCAAATAATTTTCTGGCCATGGGAATCTGATTGACCAAATCAGCGATGGTCACTTGAGCCCGGTGAAATAAAAAATTGATGGGTCTTACCGTTTTTAAGATAGGTTGGTGGATTGCATTCATAAGTGTTGATTTTTACATAAATCAACAAGGCTTGAATGACAGCCCTATGTCAGGATCAAATGCTCATGATAAGATTTTTTTGCTTTTTTTCTGAAAGCACTGACAACCCTATGTCAGGAGTGCTGGGGCTACTCCCGGTGTCGGGATAGAATGGTCTTTAAAAGAACACCGGACTCTCATTTCCTGAGCGGAGGAAAAAATTAAGATTTGCACGATTATACCACCTTCAAATAATGCGCCTGTAATTCCAGCACCAGTTGGTTCAATACCGATCTCAGTTCATCTGATTGTTCCACTTCCACACCATTTCCATACGACAACAACCAGCGGGCAAACATCTGCAGATCGGCTGTCAGGAAGTTCATCCGCACGCCTCCGTCCTTCTCTTCTTCAGACACAAATCCAAAATAATGACGCGAATTAATGACATACTGAGCTTCTCGTTTATCAAAAATGACAGACACGTTTTTCATTTCAACATTGGCCTGTTGCAGACTATTGAAATACTCCTGCATGGTTGAAATGTGGCGAGGCTTAAAGATTTCATTGGTGAATTTGAGTGCCTGAATGCGGTCACACCGAAAATCCCGTAGCCCATTCCGCAAACGGCACCAGGCAATCAAATGCCACGCAGCGCTGTAGTAAAATAACCCGATCGGTTCAACCTCCCGATGGGTTAACTCACTTTGATTGCTCTGATATTGCAGATGAACGACCTCCTTCCGGGCAACGGATTTTTGCAGGTCGGTCAAAAAATTACCTGCCTGAGCTGGTACTATTGTTCTTGGTTTAAAGACTTCGATATGATCTTGTAAAATCTGTAAATGGTCTTTTTGAGCCTCGTTTAGCACAGATTTAATTTTAAAGAGTGCTCCATCAAAGGATAGCCTCACCGATTGATCAGTCATCTGCTCTACGAGTTTACCAGCCATCATCATGGCTCCTGCCTCCTCCTGGGTAAACATGACCGGGGGTAAATGAAATCCGTCAACGATAAAATAACCCTTCCCTGCCTCTGATCCGATGGGGACTCCTGCTTCCATCAATGCTTTCACATCCCGGTACACGGTGCGTAAGCTAATCTCAAAACGATCGGCAATCTCTGATGCCAATACAATCTTTTTCGATTGCAGTTGAATCAGGATAGCCGTAAGTCGGTCGATTCTATTCATTTGTTTTCACCATCCAGCTCAACCTGACCAATATTTTACAACCTTCTTGTATTAATCTCCAAAACTAATGCCCAGCCCTTTGGCTGCTTTTACCAGGTATGAATCGCGGTTCAGGAAATTGTACTGTTGAGTGGCTTCCTCCAGGGTGACCGAAGTAATTTCATTATTGCGAAGGGCAACCATTCTGCCAAAAGCTTTTTCCAACACTAACTCAAATGCCTTGACTCCAAACAAAGAAGCCAACACCCGATCAAAGGCTACCGGACTACCACCTCGTTGTACATGACCTAAAACGGTCTCTCTGATTTCGGCTTTGCACCCAGCCTCTTTTAACTGCTGCGATAGTTGATAGGCTACCCCTCCCAAACGCACATGTTCCGAACCTTTTTCGCCCTTGCGCGAGACCAGAATACCCTCCTTGGCCTTAGCACCTTCGGCAATCACGATGTGCGCAAAGCCTCTTCCGTTTTTGTACCGTAACTCAATACGCTTTAAGACTTTGTTGATATCGTACGGAATTTCAGGTATCAGACAAATCTCAGAGCCTCCGGCTATGGCCGTATGTAAAGCAATCCAACCAGCATCACGTCCCATCACCTCCATGATCATCACCCGGTGATGACTTTCGGCTGTAGTCACCAGCTTATCAAAACTATCCGTTGCGATCTGTACGGCTGTTTGAAACCCGAATGTCACATCCGTGGCTGACAAGTCATTATCGATGGTTTTGGGCACTCCAATCATGGGAATTCCCTTGTCAAACAGCGCTTTGGAAATCTTCTGTGAGCCATCTCCTCCAATATTGATGACAGCATCAAAATTTAATTCTTTCAACTTGCGTACCAGTTCATCCGAACGGTCCTCGAAGCGAACCGATCCATCCGGCTGTTCCACCGGATACTTAATGGGATTGGCCTTATTGGTAGTTTTAAGAATAGTGCCTCCTCTGACGTGAATACCTGCAGTTAGTTTACTGGTCATTTTCAGAATTTCCTGAGGCGTATTTAAAACACCATTGAAGGCTTCCACACTTCCATAAACTTCCCAATCCTTTTCTTTGCGAGCCCGCTTGGCGATACCCCGGATGACGGCATTCAGACCGGGGCAATCTCCGCCTCCTGTCAAGATCAATACTTTCTTTTTTGTCATGAGAATAATGTAAAAAACAAATATAGAAGTTCTGTTGGCAATCTGATATAATGACCAAGCCTGCGCAACACTCCCGTTAACGATGGGAGGCGCGTCTTAACCGGTCGTTGATAGCCCGACCGATCCCGCGATTGGGAACGGTCTCTGCCCAAATAATGGATACATCCATCTGATCAAATTGACGAAGCGCGGCAAACAACTGTTGGGCTGCCTCCTCTATCCGGCCTTCGGGAGATAAAATGATTTGATTCGTTGATGGAACCTGACCCACCGGATTACTAAAAGCCAACACGCCTACTTTTTCCGGAGGATAGGTTGTGAGCACTTCGTTCAATGCACCCAGGAACACTTGCTTACCGGGGGCGTAATGACTGCTCAACTGTCCGGGGGCTTTCGGATTGGAAGAAAAATTTGTTTGAGTACTCACTGGCCCCACCGCATCTTCAATAGTTTCAATATCCAGTCCTCCGAGGCGATAAACGATTACTCTGTTTTGTTCAAAACCTACTATGGTCGATTCTACACCTACCCTACATGGGCCTCCATCCAGAATATAGGGAAGTTGCTCACCCAGTTGCTTTTGCACATGGTCAGCGGTGGTAGGACTTACGTAACCAAAAGGATTAGCACTGGGTGCTGCTAGCGGAAAATCCAGTGAGCTTAAGAGTGATAAAGTTACCGGATGATTGGGGCAACGCACTCCAACAGTATCAAGTCCTGAGGTAACTAAGTCCGGAACCCGTTCAATCTTGGGAAGTACCAACGTCAACGGGCCCGGCCAGAATTTTGTGGCCAACACTTCAGCGGCCGATGGCCATGCGCGGGTAATACTTCTTGCCTGCACCAATGATCCTACGTGTACAATCAATGGATCAAATGCTGGCCGGTTTTTGGCGAGAAATATCTTAGTAACCGCACGGACGTCCATGGCATTGGCTGCCAGACCATAAACCGTCTCCGTTGGAATGGCCACCAGTTCACCGTCTGTAAGTAACTGCTTTGCAAGACGTATATCGGTTCCTATGGCTGCCATCGTCATGGGGATACTTAATAGATGTTCTTTGGCAATAAAGATTTAGTAATCAACATGAAGCATCATTACATCCGTTCGGGCACCTGAATTCCTAAAACGGCCATCGATTTTTTCAAAACATCCGCCACCACGCGAGAAAAAGCAATCCTGAATTTAAGTTTAGCCTGATCGGTTTCCTGAAAGATGGGAATGGCCTGATAGAACTGGTTATAATCTTTGGCTAATTCGTATGCATAATTGGCAAGGATAGCCGGTGAGTATTCCCGTCCGGCTTCTATCAGCTTAGTGATATATTGATTCACTTTAAATATTACTTCACGCTCCGTTGGCTCTAAATTGAAAACCGTTGAAAAGGTAGTTGCATCCGGTTGAATTGATAATTGTTCTGCTTTCCGCAAAATTGATTTGATCCTCGCGTGGGTGTATTGAATAAATGGCCCGGTATGTCCCTGTAATTGAATCGACTCGTTGGGATCAAATAGCATCCTCTTTTTGGGGTCTACTTTGAGTAAGAAGAATTTCAACGCGCCCAAACCAACCATTTCGGCCAGTGCTTTCACTTCAGCAGGATCCATTTCGGTGACCTTGCCCAACTCCTGTGTTTGTTTCGCGGCTTCTTCCACCATCTCCTCCATGAGGTCATCGGCATCGACTACTGTACCTTCCCGACTTTTCATTTTTCCGGAAGGGAGATCGACCATGCCATATGACAAGTGATAACATTTCTCCGCCCAGGAGTATCCCAGTTTTTTTAAGATCAAGAACAAAACCTTAAAGTGATACTCCTGCTCATTCCCCACAGTATACACCTGACCCTCAATTTTAGGAAAATCCCGAAACCGCAATATGGCTGTGCCGATGTCCTGAGTCATGTAAACGGAAGTGCCATCGGAACGAAGCAGTAACTTTTGATCCAATCCATCCGCGGTCAGATCTACCCACACCGACCCATCCGCCTTTTGAAAAAATACTCCCTGCTCCACTCCTCTCATCACTTCTTCTTTCCCAAGCAAGTAAGTATTCGATTCATAATACAATTTTTCAAAATCCACCCCCATTCGTTGATAAGTGGCATCAAAACCTTCGTATACCCAACCATTCATTTGTTTCCACAACGCAACCGTAGAGGGGTCATTTGCTTCCCATTTTTGCAACAGTGTCACTGCCGACTTCATGATGGGTGCCTGCTTTTCGGCCTCTTCTTTCGGCATGCCGGAAGCCTCCAAAGCAGCGATCTCGGATTTAAATTGTTTATCAAACTCTACATAATATTTACCCACTAGTTTATCCCCTTTTACACCCTGGCTATGAGGCGTTTCTCCGTTTCCAAATTGCTGCCAGGCGGCCATGCTTTTGCAAATATGAATACCCCGATCATTGATGATCTGAACTTTATGAACCCGGTAGCCCAGCGCTTCAAAAATCCCGGCTACCGCATATCCCAAAAAATTATTCCGCAAATGACCCAGATGTAAAGGTTTATTGGTGTTGGGAGAAGAATATTCTACCATGATCTCCTTCCCGGAAGGGGGCATCTTACCATACGAAGGCTGCGAATAAACCGACTGGAGTATCTGAATCCACACCGCATCGCTAATCACTAAATTCAAAAAACCCTTGACCACATTAAACCGAGTAATGATACCTGAATGTGTCTGGAGATGCTCACCGATCATTCGGGCCGTTTCCTCGGGGCCTCTTTTGGAAAGTTTAGTCAACGGAAAGCAAACCAACGTATGAGTTCCTTCAAACTCAGCATTGGTAGGCTGCATCTGCACTTGTTCTACCGATTGATGAAACAATTCCTGAATAGAATGTTGGATGGATGAGCGTAACTGATGGTCAAGATTCATATGGTACTCCTGGAGGGTTGCCAAACAGGCGGCAAGTTACCAAAGCAAAAACGAAAGGAGAAAATAAATCAGCAATCACCCGTAACAACATCACAGCCTTCCCCGGTCATGGTTTCTTGGCTGGATTAGATTTCAGCAAACACTTTTGAAAACACTTCCGGAGGCTGGGCCCCGGAAAGTCCGTAGTGTTGGTTAATAATGTAGAAAGGAACACCCCGGATTCCCCGCTGGTGGTTACGATTTTCTTCTTCGACTACCTGATCGTAAAAAAGATTCTCCGATAGTACTTTCCGAGAGGCACTTGATGGTAAACCGGCCGTCAGAGCGATATCAATCAGATTTTCGGTTTTGGATAAATCGATCCCCCTTTCAAAATAAGCGCTGAGGAAGGCTTCTTTCAACTTCACCTGCTTTCCTTCCGTAACGGCAAAAGCAAGTAGCTGATGGGCTTTCCGGGTATTGGGAGATATGTGCTGATTGGCAAAATCAAATCTCAACCCCTCCCTCGCAGCCACCTGAGTGACATGATCCACGACTTGGTTATATGCTTCCAGGCTTCCAAATTTCTGAACCAGGTGCTGCTTTAAACGAATCCCTTCGATGGGTAACTCTGGATTTAATTCAAACGGTTCATACCGTACCACAAATTCAAAACGATCTTTATTCCATTCCATCGCTTTCTCCAACCTGCGTTTTCCAATATAACACCATGGACAAACCACGTCTAAAACGATGGAAATATGAACAATTGATTTTCTCATACGGCCTTTACATCATTAATCCGCTTTATGCCTTTTTGTTCAGCTATCGGAGTTAAATCATGTGAAAAAAGATGAAAATTTCCTGTATTCAAACAGGAAATGGTTTGCGGAGAAGAAAGATCAGATTAATGAAACGGAAGGTGCTGATGATGACGGTTTTATCAGGCTTTATTGTATTTTTGTGCGAAATTTTGAAAACCACTAAACATGATAGCTGAAAAGACTAATTACAAGGTAAAAGACATGTCCCTGGCTGCCTGGGGCCGTAAAGAAATAACATTAGCGGAAGCTGAAATGCCCGGGTTGATGGCCTTACGTGAAGAATTTGGTAAACAGAAACCATTAAAAGATGCACGCATTGCCGGTTGTTTACATATGACGATCCAAACTGCGGTGTTGATTGAAACATTGGTAGAACTGGGGGCTGATGTAACCTGGTCGTCCTGCAACATTTTCTCTACACAAGATCATGCTGCCGCAGCCATTGCTGCCGCAGGCGTTCCTGTTTTCGCATGGAAAGGAATGAATGAACAAGAATTTGACTGGTGTATCGAGCAAACCTTGTTCGCTTTTAAAGGCGGCAAGCCGCTGAATATGATCCTGGATGATGGAGGTGATTTAACCAATATGGTGTTGGATCGTTTTCCCGAATTAGTACCAGGTATCCGGGGCATTTCAGAGGAAACTACTACCGGTGTACACCGTCTGGTTGAGCGTATGAATCATGGAAAACTTCCCTTGCCGGCCATTAACATCAACGACTCTGTTACAAAATCCAAATTTGACAATAAGTACGGATGCAAGGAGTCTTGTGTTGATGCCATCCGAAGAGCTACCGATGTGATGATTGCTGGTAAAATTGCTGTCGTAGCCGGATACGGTGACGTAGGAAAGGGGTCGGCAGCTTCTTTGAGAGGAGCCGGAGCCCGGGTGATTGTCACCGAGATTGATCCGATCTGTGCACTGCAGGCAGCCATGGATGGGTTTGCTGTCAAGAAAATGGATGATGCGGTAAAAGAAGCCGACATTATCGTGACCGCTACCGGAAATTTTGGTATTGTAAAAGACCGCCATTTCCTTCGGATGAAAGACAAAGCGATCGTGTGTAACATCGGTCACTTTGACAATGAGATTGATGTGGCGTGGTTAAAAAATAATGGTCAACGGGATGAAGTAAAGCCACAAGTGGATATTTATACACTGGAAAACGGTCGTCAGATCATCTTACTGGCGGAAGGTCGGCTGGTGAATTTAGGATGCGCGACAGGTCATCCATCCTTTGTGATGAGTAACTCCTTTACCAATCAAACATTGGCGCAATTAGAGTTATGGAATAACCATGGAAAGTATGAAAACAAAGTATACATGCTTCCCAAACATCTGGACGAAAAAGTAGCGCGACTGCATCTCAAGAAAATTGGTGTGGAATTGGAAGAATTAAGTGGTGACCAGGCCAAATATATTGGTGTAGATGTAAAAGGTCCTTTTAAACCGGATTACTATCGCTATTAAGATCAACTCTCTGCTTGCTAAACTGAGAGGCCCCGGGAAGTTCCCGGGGTTTTTTATTTAGCTGGAACATTAGGTTTGTGGTGTAATCAACTGTTTCGTATGTTTCCGTTCGTGAAAGAATATTAAATTCTATGGAAGGCGAAATCCGACTGAGTCCACTGCTGAAATCCCTAAATCCTGTTCTTCAGCCAGGTGAGTATGTTTTTTGCTTAGTTGCTGATCTCTCGCAATTACATGGTGAAGAAGCTATCCTTGTGTTTAAAGAAGCGGAAGGAATAACAGTCATTCTGGAAAAACAGGTGGCCGATCGCCTTCAATTAAGGTATTCTCTCATAACTGCCTGGATTACATTAACGGTACATTCTTCTTTGGCAGCTATTGGGTTGACTGCTGCTTTTACTCAGGCGTTGGCGGCCGAAGGAATTAGTTGCAACGTAGTGGCCGCATTTTATCATGACCACATTTTTGTTCCGGTGAAGGACTCCAAAAAAGCCATCGAAACGCTTATCCATCTTTCCAAAAAGAGATAATCGTTTATCAATAAAAAGCCCCACGTTTTGCGTGAGGCTTTTTAACTTAGAATCAGATTTCAAGGTTACTCTAGCCCTATCATCATAAAAGCGCCCCAGTAAATCGGATCCGGATATTCGGCTCTCAATTCCTTTTTTGCATCAATAAAGCTTTGACGCTGATTGCCTGTGGTAATCCATTTGCGGTAAAAACTACTGATCAGCTTTTGTGTCGCTTCATCATCCACTTTGAACATACTCATGATTAATACCTTGGCGCCCGCCACCAGGAAAGCCCGCTGCAGACCATATACCCCTTCTCCATTGGTGATTTCACCCAATCCCGTTTCGCAGGCACTCAACACCACCAAATCTGTTTTATCAAGATTCAAGCTCATAGCCTCATGAGCCGTGAGTATGCCGTTATCAAGATTATAATTGAACTTGGTTTTATTGAGTATATCTCCCGCCCCGGTCAACAATAAACCTGTTTTCAACAAGGGGTTTTGAGTCATTTCTGCTTCGTTCTCCGTCAATTCGCCCAGGACATCCTCTGCTACGGAGGGAGAATAAAAACCATGGGTAGCAATGTGCAAAATGCTGGGACTGTCCAAATTTTTGATTTTCTCTTCGCTGGCCGATTGTTCCACATACTCCGTGGTTTTCCATCCATTTTGTTTTAATAACCGTTGCAACTCCATGACTTCTTTCTCTGTGCCCGGTAATTGATCCACATCTCCCCCTTTTGAACTCACATAAAAAATCGGATTACCAAACATGGAGGCCGAGTTTGATTTAACTCCGGGCTTCGATTTTAATTTCTTTAAATACAAGTCTTTGGTGTTATTCACCAAAACAATGTTGGAGTTATCAATAATAAATTTGCCTTCTGAGCCCGGAATAGGTATGGCTTCCAGATTGATTTGATTATATACCCCATCTGGAGAAAGGTACAGGGTGGTATACTGACCCACACCCTTCTCAATGGGTTCCCAGAACGTTTTGTAGGAACGCTCATCCTCAATCTTACTAATGATGCAATTGCGGTAATATTTAAATGAATTGCTTTCCATTCGATGACCTTGCGGAAACTCAATCACTTTGGGACGCGCCCCATCGTTTCGTACATACATGGCTACATAAATAATAGAGTCGGTAAAGGAATGATCAAAATGGCGATACCTTACCATTTCTACCGCAACCTCATTTTTGGCAAGAGATTTTTGAACATTCTCGTAGGTGATTCTTTTGTTTTCAAAACTCTGCCCAAATAATTCAGATTTTTCACTTAGCTCTTTTTCCAAGCGGTCGATCTCATTATTCAAAGCAGCCATGTCAATACCATTTTCAGCCAGTTGCTGGGCGCTCATGGATTGTGCCTTCGTGGCAAACTCTTTGTCACGCAACCATTTGGTAAAAGCATCAATCAACGGCTGATTTTTACTGTTCAGGATACGTTCGCGAATTTTGATGGATGAACTGAGGAGTAGCGCTTTCGTAAGTAACTGGTAGTTATACACTTTACCAGTCAAATCTTTAAAGTCATCCAATTGACTAAATGCCAATGTGTTGTAGAATTCAAAATCGGGGCGGATGGTATTCCAGTATTTGGCCTTCTCCCGTTCGCTGAGAGCTGGGAAATATTGTTTGATAAAGGCTTCGTAGCTATTCAAGGCCTGCTCAATGTTTCGCTTGGCACGTTTGAAGTCTTTCTGCATATAGTCCACCTTGGCTTCTTTCGACAGAATTTTTACATACTCAGGGTGTGTATCGCTAAAGTATTTTTCATAAATTTCTTTGGCCTGTACGTAAAACTTCTCTGCATTGCTGTAGTTTTTGATCTGATAATAGACATCACCCGTTAACGTAAAAATGGCGGCTGTATTGATGTTGTTTTTGCTACCGGTTTTAGAGCGCCAGATAGCTTCGGCCTGAGTTAAGACGCCAAACGCCTCGTTGTATCTCTTTTGAGAAATGTATAACACCGCCAGGTTTTTTAAGATCTCCGCGTAGGTAGGATTATCGGTACCTAACCGGTCACCAATGGTTTTGCGGGACTCCGTCATAATTTTCTCCACTTCCTTCTTGTCATCGCCCTTATAAAACTTAATCAACGAAAGTTGGGAGAGTGATCGCGCGGTTTCCACGTGCTGTCGGCCAAACTGACCTTCCTGCGCTCTGACAGCCTTTAAAATGTTTCGTTCTGCATTATCATAGTCGCCAATGATGTAATCGATGTCACTGATCAGTTTTTGGGTGGGAGCTGTCTTGGTGGAAGTTTCTTTATAGACACTTAAGGCTATCTGATTAGCCCGTTGCGCCAGACGCTCCGCCTGTGTATAATCTCCCTTGGCCAACGCCAACCGTCCCTTATTGACTAATGGCTCAACCAGCCGGAGAGAATTTTTCCCATACAGTTTCTCGTATTCCGCCACCAGATTATCCAAAAGGTCTTCTGTTTGAGCGTAACGACCTAATTGAATGAATAAACTAGATAACTCCTTTGCCGTAGATAGTTGGTCAATACCTATCAACTTATCGGATTTCCGGATGATGCGCTCGGAACGATCAAGTTCATCTTCTGCCTCGCTAAACTGGCCTTTGATCCCGTAAAGAACCGCCTGCGTTTCAATGATGCCAATGATCACTTCCTTAAACTCGCTGTTCTTCTTTAACTCCATCACTTTTCGTGCCTGCAGGAGTTTCTCCTCAGCTTTTTCATATTCGCCAAGTTTGAGTAACAAGCGAGCGTTGTTGGTTAGTTCTTCAGCAAATAAACGGTCTTCATTATCGTACTTTTCCCGGGCTACATTTTCTGCGCGTTCCAATACTTTAGATGCTTCTTTGAAGTTATCTGTTATCTCATAAAGAGCGGCCATGTGATTCAGAATGTTCAGATGGTCGTTTTGCCAGGATCCTATTTCATTGGCTAGTACCTGTAGATAGCTACTTTCATAAATTTTGGTCGCTTCAGGGATTTTATTAGTATAATCAAGGTAAAAGTTTGCCAGGAGTGTTCTCGATAAATGCGTCATCGGAGCCTCCTCCCCGTACAAATTCTTCTTAATCTCCAATACATCATTCAAGTATTTTTCGGCATTGGTGTAGTTCTTGTTATATATTGATAAACCGTACAGAAAATCCAGCACCTGAATGGTAATCGGATTATTTCGCGGTAAGCCGGGAGAACTCAGCAAGGCAATTGCCTGACCTTCGAGGTTCTTTGTTTTGGCCCGATCCAACCGGGAATCAAATTCAGCAGCCTTTAAACGGATCCGGTGAATACTGTTTTCTTTAAAAGCTCCTTTAACTATTTTTTCAAATTCCAGTTTTACATTTTGATACTTGGCGGAACTGGCATCTTCCCGGATCAGTTGCTTCATGTAACCATTATACACATCCATTCCTAAAACATGAGAAGCTTTGTGTCGAATCTTTAAACTGTTAAGCAGTTTTCCATAATCGGTATCACGTGCATTAGATACCCCATACTCCACTAATGTATTGGCCAGTAGCAGTCGGTTACGGATTGCTGCGGTACTGGAACTACCCAGATTCTTTTCAATCCAGTCATTGGCACGACCAAAATACTCATCTGATTTCCGTTGATCCCCCTGATCTCCGAGAGTCTTCCCCAGAAGCGTAAGCAAGCGCGCATACTCATTGAATCGCTGTATTTGTTCCAATTCGGATAATCTGCGGCTTTTTAAAGCACCCTTATCATCTACGTAGCTTTCTTGCTTCACCGCTCTTCGGACAAAGTAGTCCTCCCTTGAGGTCAAAAGTTCTAATGCTTCCCGATAATACCCCTGACCTGATCGAATCTCAGCCCGATCCACGTCATATCTGGCTTTTAATTCTTCCGTAGCCAGGGCATTCGCATCCATGATTTTTTTTGCATTCTCCAGGTGTTCCAGCGCTTGTTGGAAAGACTGTGTTTGTGCATAAAGATTAGCCACATCCATCAGTAAGATAACATGCTTGGGACTGGCCTCTTTGTTAACGGCCAAACTGCTGGAAATGGCTTGTTGAACATAGGCCTCAAATTCCTGAATATAGCCCGAGGCCAGATGATACTTTGCCTGGTAAAGAAAGTAGGTTGGCGTATACGCATTTTGCTGACCTAGTTTTTTGAAGGCTTTCTTTTTCCATTTCTCAAGAGCCTTGATGGCCCCGGCATAGTCACCGTTTGTATATTTCTCTTCTATACCGATCAGTGCTTTATCGTTCTTGCTTTGCGCTACCAATGAAGTAACGGATGTCCCTATGAGCAACATCAGTAAACCAATGACTTTCATAACTTTAATATGATTTGAGGATGCTAAAAGTAAGGATTCTTCGGGACAAACCCGTGGGAGAAATATCGGACCGCCCGCTATAGAAATCTAAAGGGCCTTGGGCTCATCACTAAGGCGGAAATTTACCACCCCAAAAACCTATTGCATCCGCTGAATAAGCTTAAGCAGGATCGTTTTGGCGGAAGCTGTCACCGGAGTGCCGGGACCAAAAATGTCTGTTACTCCGGCCTTCCATAAAAATTCATAATCCGGACGAGGGATGACCCCACCGGTCACGACCATAATGTCCGGACGTCCAATAGTTTTCAATTCGTTTATCAGTTCGGGAATAAGGGTTTTATGCCCTCCGGCCAAACTAGATGCACCGATGACGTGCACATCGTTTTCAATAGCTTGCTGCGCCACCTCAGCCGGTGTCTGAAACAACGGACCGATGTCAACATCAAAACCCAGATCAGCAAAACCGGTGGCGATCACTTTTGCGCCACGATCATGACCATCCTGCCCCATTTTGGCAATAAGAATGCGGGGTCTTCGACCGTCTAGTCCTGCAAACTGATTTGACAGTTTGCGTACTTCATCTACTTCCTGAGGGTGCTTCATGGCTCCCGAATATACGCCTGAAATGGATTTAATGGTAGCCTGATACCTTCCAAACGCTTTTTCGAGAGCTTCTGAAATTTCACCCAATGTGGCCCGAGCCCTTGCTGCCTCTACTGCTAAAGCCAGCAGATTTCCAGATCCATCCTTAGCCCCCTTTGTCAAAGCCTCTAATGTACGGGTCACCGCCTCTGGATTTCTTTCTTCTTTCAATTTGGTCAACCGATTAAGTTGCTCCTGACGAACCGCTGCATTATCTACTTCCAGCAATTCCAGCTTGGTTTCTTCTGCTGTGATGTATCGATTTACCCCAACAATGACATCTTCGTGGGAGTCAATTCGTGCCTGTTTAGCCGCTGCCGCTTCCTCAATTCGCATTTTTGGAAGGCCACTTTCAATGGCCCGTGTCATACCACCCAGTGCTTCCACCTCCGCTATGAGTTTTCGGGCTTGTTCAATTAGCTTTTGGGTCAGGTATTCTATATAATAAGAACCCCCGAGGGGATCCACCACCGAAGTCACGCCTGTTTCTTTTTGTAAATACAACTGAGTGTTGCGGGCAATGCGTGCCGAGTAATCGGTTGGCAAGGCAATGGCCTCATCCAGCGAGTTGGTATGAAGGGATTGCGTCCCACCCATAACCGCAGCCAGTGCTTCAATACATGTGCGCATGACATTGTTATAAGGGTCTTGCTCTGTTAAGCTCCAGCCAGAAGTCTGGCTATGGGTACGCAAGGCCAAAGATTTATGGCTGTTGGGGTTGAATCTTGAAACCAGTTCAGACCATAACACCCGTCCTGCCCGCATCTTGGCAACTTCCATATAAAAGTTCATTCCCACCCCCCAGAAAAATGACAGTCGTGGCGCAAAATCATCAATGGGTATGCCTGCTGCCACCCCCGCTTTGAGATATTCCAAACCATCCGCCAGGGTGTAAGCCAATTCAAGGTGGGCTGGTGCCCCGGCCTCATGCATATGATAGCCACTAATGCTGATGCTGTTAAATCGGGGCATGTGTTGAGAACAGTATGCAAAAATGTCGGCTACGATTTTCATAGACGGAGCCGGAGGATAGATATAGGTATTGCGTACCATAAATTCTTTCAGAATATCATTCTGAATCGTGCCACTAAGTTGTTGCGTGCTCACGCCCTGCTCTTCTGCTGCTACAATATAAAAAGCCATAATTGGGATCACCGCCCCATTCATGGTCATGGATACCGACATCTGATCCAGTGGAATCTGGTCGAATAAAATTTTCATATCCAGGACCGAGTCAATAGCCACCCCGGCCTTACCCACATCGCCTATCACCCGCGGATGATCCGAATCATACCCCCGATGGGTAGCCAAATCAAAAGCTACTGATAGGCCTTTTTGACCCGCGGCCAGATTACGCCTGTAAAATGTATTGGAGTCCCTCGCTGTCGAGAACCCTGCGTACTGACGAATGGTCCATGGGCGAATGGTATACATCGTGGCATAAGGTCCGCGTAAAAAAGGAGGGACACCCGCAATAAATGTTTCAAGTAAATGATCCCGTTGCGTTATCACGGAAGGAATCTCTATTCCTTCAGCCGATTTCCAGACAGAAACGGAAGCGGGTGCTTGTAACTTTCTGGAAGCAGCCCGGAATGGAATCTGAGATTGAATCTGATGGCTCAACTGATCCATCAGTGATTCGATCAGATACGAGCCGGCTAACGGATCAGCCACGCGATGCAAATTCGACTCTTCCCGCAATAAAAGAGAAGTGTTGATGGCCATTCTAGCTTCCAATGGGCTTTCACCAGCCGGTTGAATGGTGAGTGCATCACAACCACCGCTGATGGCGGCCAAAGCCGCGGTGGTGCCTTTTAATAAATTCCCGTGTGGTTCAAACGAGGGATGAATCCACGCAGGAGAATAAACATGGATCACACATGAGGTTGATTCCCGACCAGCTAATGCGTCAGCATAACACTGCCATACCTGACGAAGGGTCTTGACACGGGTAATGGTGGTGAAAAATTGCGTGTCTGCTTCGAGAGAAAAGGCTAAAGACGGCAATAACTCTTCTTTTTGTGGCTGCGAAAGAGACCTGATGGATTCTATTAATTTTGAAAACAACTCCGTGATGGCCGTGACAAAAGGTTTTTGAGACGATACAAAAACACCCAACGAGCGAAAGAAAGGATATGCAGCAAACAGGCTCGATACGGAAACAATAGAATCCGGTAATACCTTCCAGAAAATTCCTCCGGTGATTTGACTTCCGGTGTAGTCGCATTGTCGTAAATACTGGTGTAGTTTCTCAGCGAAGTTTTTACTACCGACCGAAATTGAAAAATACAATGCGCAATGCGGCCATTGAATCCCTTGCAACAAGTCCGAAACCTCACAATCTGTCTCTACTAAAAAAAAAATACCATCAGCTCCCGTTTGAAGAAAATGAAGCGCTTGCTGATTCGCTTGCCGCACATCCATAATCTTTACTTCCGGTACATTGTACCAGGTGCGAGGGCCTAAAAACGGTTGAGAGGAAGGCGGTAAGAAGGAATTTTTCAGGTGGTGAACGTCAGAAGCATCATAAAACGGATGTATTTGTACTCCATCCCACTCAAATTCAAGAGATTTCAAATCTTTTCCGGCACCTAACTCCTGTTGGGCCGCCTTTTCCCACTGTTCTTTCAGGTTAACCGTAACGCTCACCTCGTTTTTATTATAAGGATTTAGAAAACGTTTTAAATACCGGTTTCAAGATGACAAAAACTTAGGGCTCAGGCAACAAAAGTGGCGTTTATAGCAGAAAGTTCTTGTTTGTTTTAGTCTTACGGAAGAAATGTCTGTTGTGAAGCGGATGTACAGATTTTTTGAGAAGAAATACACTTTTTTATCTCATTTTAAAATAAAAAAAGGAGAAAATATTTTTTTTAAAATTTCGGGAGTATTCTGTCCTTTTTTATTCGTGATTTTTTACACCTTTGTCTCCCCCTAAAAAATTATAGCGGGAAAAAACTCTACTTAGCTCCCTTTTATAGAATGGATGTGAATGCTACCACGATTTGGAACAATTGTCTGGATGTAATCCGCCAAAACGTTGACGAACAAAATTTTATCACCTGGTTTAAGCCTATTACTCCACTGCGGACGGAAGGTGAGGTCTTGACCATTCAGGTACCTTCTCAGTTTTTTTACGAATGGCTGGAAGAACACTATGTGCCCGTATTGAAAAAATCCATCCACCAGGTATTGGGCGAAAACGGACGGCTGGAGTATTCAGTCATCGTGGACAGCGGAAACCACCGCAATCCACCCCTGATGGTCAACTATCCGAATGGAAACGGTTTCAAGAGCAACAATTTGCAACAGGTCGCTGGTAAATCCCAGGATGAATACTCTCCCTTCTCATTTAAAGCGCTTAATCCATTGACGGTCAATTCGCGGTTAAATGCGACTTATCGCTTTGACAATTTCGTAGAGGGTGATTGTAACCGGCTGGCGCGCTCAGCAGGTGTGGCGGTGGCAAAAAAGCCAGGCGTTACCTCCTTTAACCCACTCATGCTATATGGAGGGGTGGGCGTAGGCAAAACACATTTGGTGCAAGCCATCGGAAATGAGATTAAGAAGAACCTCCCGGAGAAAATAGTCTTGTATGTCGATCAAAATGACTTTACCAGCCAGTTTTTGAATGCTTTGCAAAATCACAAGATTCAGGAGTTTCAGAATTATTATCTGCAGGTTGACTTATTGATCTTAGATGATGTTCAATTTCTGGCAGGTCGTGAAAAAACTCAGGAAATGTTCTTTCACATCTTCAACCAATTGCATCAATCGGGCAAGCAGATTATCATGACCAGTGACTGTCCACCTCGTGATCTGAAAGGATTTCAGGAACGTCTGTTGTCCAGGTTCAAGTGGGGTTTGACTGCCGACTTACAAGAGCCGGACTTTGAAACCAAGTTGGCCATCATTCATAATAAAATGAAATCTGATGGCATTGAAATCCCCACCGATGTGGCCGAGTACCTGGCATTAAGTGTGGATACGAATCTACGGGACATGGAGGGTGTTTTAAATTCATTGATTTTTCACGCCACCTTGCTAAAAAAGGAAATTGATCTGGATTTGGCCAAAGAAGTATTGAAGAATATTGTCAAAGAAATACAATCAGACGTCAGCGTTGATTTCATTCAAAAGACCGTAGCCGATTTCTTCAAAGTAGAATTAGAGGCAATGAAAGGCAAGATCAAAAAACGCGAAATTGTCATTCCCAGACAGGTAGCGATGTATTTCTGCAAACGCTACACACAATTGACTCTTGCTTTGATTGGTTCTAATTTCGGTGGGCGCGACCACAGCACCGTCATTCATGCGTTGGAGTCCGTGGAAGACATGATGAAAACCGATCCCAATTTTAAAAACTCGGTTGAAGAGTTAACCAAGAAGTTAAAACTACGCGTGGCAGGGTAAAGAGAACTTGGTTGAAAAGCCATCACCTTCTTTGCCGGATTCCCTCGTACAAGAATGTAGTTTTTTACTGAGGAATCAATAGAGTGTTTAATTATTGTCCGTTTGACTCATTTTTGCTGAGGAATAGAAATTCGTTAGCTCTAAAGTAAGTTTGCTCACATCTTTTTTATGGGTCTTGAGTTTATCCTCCAGTAAGACCGTTTTCAAAGGAAAGATCTCATAGGCAATGGTATAATACTGAGATAATAATCTGGCCGCATCGTCAGCGGATAACTCCGCTTCTTCCACTGACTTACGGATGCTTTTGTCGATTATTAGGATTGCCTGATAAATTCGTTTTTTCTCAATGGTTTCTATGTCTACGGCATAGGCTCCTGTTCCTTTTGATTTAACGACATAGCGGCTCTCGAATTTAAGTTTTGCTTTAGCAACCGATTGGCCAAACTCATCGTACGGTTGCAAATCTGTTCCTTCCACCTGTTCGCTTTTGGGATCTAAAAAATAATAAATCCCATTGGAGGATGTAAAGGACGCTTGGGCAAAAACGCTAAGACTCATCAGTGTTAGCAAATACAACAAGACAATTTTCATTAAAACTACTGAATTATGATTTTACTACTTTTACTACTCGTGCCGCTCACATAGTTGATCAAATACATTCCATTAACCGGATGAGTGATTTCGACATCGATATTGTGTTTTCCGTTTATACGGTATGAAAAATCAATTGGCGTACCCGCAGAATTAAAAATTCGAATTTCAAAGACTTCGGTCTCGCTGTGAAATGAAAATTTGCCTTTTGATGGATTCGGGTAAACTTCCGCGTCAAGATCAACCGCATTTTCCAGATCATCAACAGAGGTAACTATCTCCTCGATTTCGAGAGTGTCCGAAATAAATCGGCAGAAATTATCAAAGACAAGCACATTGTATTTCCCAGGGCGGGTATCACGCAACACATTTGTTGTTTGACCTTCCAACACGGCTCCATCACGTTGCCATACGAAGTTGGGGGAAAAACCGATCACCCGAATGAGGTCACCGTCTCTTCGTAGAGAAGGTTTCCGGAGGGTGCTTCCCGTGTTGACAATCGCGAATTTCGTGCGGTTGGAATGTGTGTCTCCATTCTTTGATACCGTCAGAAAGGCCTCATATTCACCCAACGGCAAGCTCAGATAATTGATTGGCTGATCAAATGTTTTACTTGTTGGATTCACCAGCCAAGCAAACTGATCTGGCGAGCCTGAACTGCGGCTTTCAATTGACGTCAATCCATTCGGGCACGGATACTTAACTTCAATATCTGCAAACAATACATCATCACATGCTTTGAATATCCAGCCTGATGCATCAGATGCCGTACTGTTTACGCCAGCATTAAAAATGGCCTGACCTCCCACATCAACACCTGATATCTGCAAATAATCCAGACAATGTTTCGCGTTGATTGGAGAGGTTAAGCGAGCACCATCACCTGCAAGGATAATCTGTTGCGAGGGCGCTCCGGTGGCTGTAATACTCTGTCCGATTTCACCATGATTAGAACCTAGATCTATGGTGGAAGAAGGCAAGATTAACCATCGTTTAGAAGATAGATCGCTAGTAATATCAATATCTCCTGATAACTGAACTACGTTCGCCTCTATTTCAGCCATCAACGTTACCTTGCCAATTAAATGAAGCGTGTCCAATGGCAACACCCCACCCGATGTGGTCACTTTTGCCTGAGAGATATCGCTATCAACTTTGATGGTAAGTCCGTCAGTTTTTGCAAGGGCTCCTTCTAATATGACGTCTCCGCGACTAAGTAGAACTGAACGATTTGCTGTAAACCTACTCGGAGCATCCAAACGAAAATAGTTTGCCTGCCAGGTAGCCCGGTTAAGATCAATAGTAGAACTTAACGACAAGACAGAATCTGCATTCAAAACGGTATTTGAAAATCGCCATCGACCGCCATTGAAAGTCATGCTTTTCGTTACTTTGATTCTCCCTTCAACGATACTGGATACTGGCTTTCCTTCAACCAAAAGATGGAGTACCTGAAATTCAATAAGGCCCGATCTGATAACTATATCCTCTCGGATTCGAAGCGTATCCTCTGATCGGATACGAAGCTGCCCACTCCCTGTAACATACACGCCTCTGCAATCTATGTGCCTACCCGTTAATTCAAGGTTAGAGGAAGTTTCAATGGAGACATATGTATTTTCGTCTGGCGGAAGAGATGAACGTACCCCTGACTCAACCACCGTCCAATTATTTGGGTCATTGAAATCCGTGCTGGATGATTCGGAACGCCACCGCAGAGAGACAGGTGGATTCACGCTCCCAATCTTGGTGACAAAGAGTGTGAAGTTCTGGCGCTGATTACGAAGTGTGCCCAGGTGTGATATAGAGACCAGATGACTCCCGGTTGTCGAAGCTATAAACTCAACAACTTCAATGTTATCCCTTGTGTTGATTCCTTGAGTGGCTGCCTTCGAGGGATTGGAAGGCTCCAGAACCCACGGGAAAAACGTATTGCCCACATCATCCTGAACAACCAGATTTAAGTCATTCACCAGCTTAACTTCAGTTGGATCAAGGGATATTGGTGAAACCTCCCCAGCCGGGTCAGTCCAGATTATGGTAACCTTAGTTTTTTGTCCGGAAGTCAGATGGATAGGTATTTGTAATTTCTGACCTTGTGCTAATGTGCGCGTGAGAAGAATGTTATTAACACTATCTACCCCTTTAATAAAACGAGCAGCTCCGTCAATGTTGGCCAGCCCCCAACCAAACTGATAATCGGGGCCATTACTTGTTCCTGCTTCCCGCGCAGTATGCAACACAAGTCCCTTAAGCGTAGCGGCATCCATATACTTACCGTGAAGCCGATGATACATTTGCTGCAAAAGCACCAATGAGCCCGAAACATTTGGTGTAGACATAGAAGTACCGCTGAGAACACCATACCCATTGTTCTGCGAGAATGTGGAGAGAACGTTTACACCCATGGCAACAATGTCGGGTTTGATGCGCCCATCATCCGTTGGACCCCAACTGCTAAAATCGGACATCCTTACATCTGAAGGGCCGACATAGCGGGACGAAAGACCCGAAACCGCCCCCACGGTTAGAATATTTTTTGCGGTAGCCACATCCGAAACGCAATCGTAAGGTCCATCGGATGGTCGGCCGGGACCCGAATCGCCTCGGTCATTTCCAGCAGACTTGCATATCAGCAATTGCGGATTATCAAAAATGATCTGATCCCATATCCGCGTCTCAGCTGTATAGAAACCAAATTTCCAATCTTCGTTCGGGCTAATTGCAGCATCTCCATACCAGGTTCCTCCATCCCATCCGGAGAGCACACCATAGGAATGACTGGATATCAACAACCCCTTCTGGGCTGCATTGAGCAATTCAGAGTCATCATTGGCCGCATCATAGGAGTCCACCTGCACCCGACTACTCATACCTTTGGCCGATGGGTTAAGGCCAGCTGCCGCAATGGTACCAATAACATGCGTGGCATGATCTCCTTGCGTAAAAACAGGATTATCACGCTGAGAAACTCTTCTGCTAAACTCATCATGCGAACTATTAGGAACGTCCGCTTCCCACACCCCGATTAGCATCCCCTCGCCTTCGAGTTCGTAGAAAGATCCGCCTTCTTCTTTCAAAAAATCAGCACCCACCGTAAAGGCTGCTTGCAGATTGGAGTGGCTCTTTTTATAAATAGGCGTACCAAAAGGTGATACATCCACTAATAGGCGCCCCCCTTCGATAATCTTTTGATTAGGATGTAGCGAAAGAAAAGCATTTATCCTTTGCTGTCTTTCTATTGAAAATTTTTCCAACTCCCGGGTTAACTCTTGCGTATGACCACGGTTCAGAAAACAAACGACCATCACGGCTACACACCCCATTCGAATCAAACCCATACTGCGCATATCTCCATACATTTTAAAAAGATGGACAAGCCCTTTTAGCTCGTCCATCTTTCTAATGATCGTAATAAAAATTAATTATTGCCGACAGGGCTTAGGTAATAAACCACTTCACCTGGGCCTCCTAAAGCTCCGGCAAAAGGAGCTCCGTTGAAGCTATATACAATACGTGAGGCCTCCAATCGCTCAAGTCTGCCAGAAGTAAAATTATTCAAGCCGTAAATGGTATAGTAAACACTATACAATCGATCCGTTGCTGAAAAAACCAATGCGGCAGTGCGGGAATTAAGTACGAATGTACCCTCGGAGGTAATCTCAGGATCAGAGGTATCTGCCTTTGTAGGCCCCTCAATCTCCTTGAATCGAAGACCATCTTTTTCAAAAACCAACAAATTGTCAGCCTCAAATTCCTCCAGGAAAGCTAACGTCAAATCCTCTTCTGCTCCGTCTTCCTCGTCAAAAAAACGATAGGTAATCGAGTCTAATTTCCAGGTTCTTGACGAGCCTCCCGTGAGAACATCAGAAATGGTCCGTGGTTGTATTTCTTTCTCATCAGTGCAACTGACTATTACCAATAGACTAAGAAGGGTAAAGTATAGTAAATGTCTCATGGGATGATCATTGTTTAACGTAAGTAGCCTGGCACAACGTACGGTTAGCACCAGTATTATCGATAATATAAAAATTGAGTGTGAAGGAAGGTCCACAGGTGCTTATCAATCCAGGAGCCAAATCCCTTGTGCCGACATCTCGGGGAAGACCTGCGGCATTGTTGTAGGCAAATTGGCGTGCGACACTGGTTGCCAACGCAGCAGGTGTTACGGAAATGGTTATGCCCTGATCAAGATTCAGAAAATTAGCATCGATTAAAGTATTTGGATCGGTACCCACGGATAAAGAAGTTGTCCATGTGTTGCCACATCCTGCCGCGAGTAAAAATTGCACGGAAGAACAAACAGTAACATCATAGTTGCCCGCCAAAGCATTCAAGCTAAACGGGCAATCATCGTCCTGAATAACTAACGAGAATCGTTTGCCCACTTCGCCAATACCTACCTGAAATCCTGAGGCATCCGTCAGGGTAAACGTAATCGTTTTTAAACCCGTTTCTGAAACATCTGAGTTATCAATAGGGCGTACCGAAAGCAACGCAAATAATTCACCTTTGGGAATAGTAACATTTAAAGTCCCAGCTGCTGCTGACAGGGCATATTTGTCATCAGCATCTATGACAAAATCTGTCCCCACCTGACCCCCTGACAATGAAAACGTCAACCGAACATCATTGGTTTGAAGGGGTGCGGCCAAATGTATTGATACCGTTTCATCAACATCGTCATCCGCCTCTGATAGTGTCAAACCAGGCGCTGTAAAACGAGCATGATATGGCCCTTCAAAAATCTTACGCTCCTCTTCGCATGCCAGAAGCACAGCGAATAAAGCTATACATAGTGTAACTTTTAATTTCAACATATAGTTTAAATTTTAATAGCCTGGGTTTTGATCAGCTGGTGTAATGAGTGGATTGTACAATAGCTCATTTTGAGGGATGGGGTATAACAGATCGGTGGTTGTCCAATTGGGTAACGAACCGAGCACACCCGTTGCTGTACCTGTACGTTTCAGGTCATACCACCGATGTCCTTCAAAAGCAAACTCAGCCCTGCGTTCATTAGCAATAGCCTGTAATAAAGCATCTTGTGTGCTGATGGTCAGATTGACCGTAAAACCTCTATTTGACCGAAGTGTATTTAGATCCGCGAGTGCACCGGCAAGGTTACTGCGTTCCGCACGCGCCTCTGCACGGATCAGGTACATTTCCGCTAACCTGATAACCAGGATGTTGGATCCGTTTTCTGCATATTTCAGCAGCGTATATCCATTATCCCGGTCACCAACCGATGATGCGTCAAACTCGATCAATACATCTTCCCTGTCTCCACCAAAGTTTTGAACAAACGAGACAAATTCATCGGAAGGAATGATCTCTCTTCGCGCAGTAAATAGATTCCATAAGCCAAAACTTGCGCTCGTGCTTGGGTTATCAACGTTATCATAAAAAACTTCCAGGATCGATTCGCTGCCTTCTTCTTCTAACGCTTCTTCATAAGAAGAACCTAACGCATAGGATGCGGTCCCTACACCTGTAATCACTTGATTTGCAAAATCCTCTGCCTTCACAAAGTCTCCCTGGTAAAGATAAAAGCGTGCGAGTAAAGCCTTCACTGCCCCATTGGTAAGCAGATACGAAGCTTCGCTGGTTGTCTCTGGTAATTTGTCCAATGCGCTCAGTAAATCAGTTTCGATTTGAGGTAACACTGCAGTGACGGGCGAACGCGCAATGGAACGATTATTGGCAACTGATGAACTGGTGGTGTATGGAAGTGGGCCAAAACAGTTAACACCAACAAAGTAGGCATAAGCTCGTAGAACACGCGCCTGTGATTCAATTTGTTCACGCTCAGCCGTAGTAAGATCAGTCAACTCCGGCACTTTCTCCAAAATAAAATTGCTGATATAGACGACCAGATACAACTGATCCCAGGTAGCCAGAGCCTGTCCGTTGGCACTTGATAATGTTTTGTTATCAAGCTCATTAAATTGTGTAAATGTGCCGTTGTGCTTCAGGTTATCCGCCATAAAGTCTCCAGCGATAACATTGGCCGCAGCCAGCGAAGTAAATTCCCGATAAAGTCCAGAAAGAGCGCCCCGGGCACCGCGGGCATCAGAGATGACAATTTGATCACTTAATTGATCGACTGGCTGGGGCGTGAGATAATCCTCACACGAAGCAAGTAAAACACCTGCCAGACATAATGTTAAAAACTTATTCTTCATATAGCAGTTTTTTAAAGGCCAATATTGATACCAATAAGATAGGTTTTTACCTGTGGAAAGGTCCAGTAGTCTAAACCTGCTTCCGTAGTCGACCCATCCCGTGAATTAACCTCCGGATCGGCTCCTGAGTAACGTGTGAATGTCAGGATATTACTACCGGTGGCAAACAGCCGCACGCTACGAACTCCTTTGTTAGATAGCCATTTGGTTGGCAGCGTGTAGCCGATGGTCAAATTTTTTAATCTGACATACGAGGCATCCTCTACGTAGAACGAGCTAAAAGCATTATTGGCCGAACTGCCTGATACATACCGTGGAATGTCGGTAACATCTCCCGGCTTCTGCCATCTGCGCAAGGCGGCAACACTTTGGTTATCCACTAAATTTGAGCCCGTATTGATCAATCCGTCATTTGTATAATTGATTATTTCATTGCCCAAGGAATACTGGAAAAACACATTCACGTCAAATCCCTTATAGTTAATCGTATTGGTGATCCCGCCAAAAAAGTCTGGCTGGGAATTGCCAATTACCGTTGCGTCATCTGCGTTGATAATTTCGTTTCCATCCCTATCCTCATAAATGGCATCCCCGGTGGCAGGGTCTACTCCCAGATAGTTGAGGCCATAAAACGAACCCAGCGGTTGACCCACAGTAATGATATGAGTCGCACCGACTACGTTTGTCTGATACCCTGCCAATTGCGGTTCATCTGTCGAAAGTGTTTCTACCTTATTTCGATTTTGGGAAATGTTAAAGTTGGTTGTCCATTTCAAAGCCTTATCTATATTAACGGTGGTAAGTCCAAATTCAAATCCCTTATTACTTAGTGAACCAACGTTGTTGGTCAAATCATTAAATCCGGTGGTTCTGGGCAACCGCTCGCTCAACAAAAGATCATTCGTTTTATTGCTGTAAAAATCAGCTGCCAAACTCACCCGACCGTTCCAAACAGAAACATCAAATCCCACATTGAATTCAGTTGATTCTTCCCATTTTAGAAAAGGATTGGCAATATTTAAAGGCAATACGGCTGGGCTACCCGCATACGAAAAGGCCGCTGCTTGCCACGTTCCTAAAAATTCAAAATCGTTAAACCGGTCATTACCGGTCTTTCCCCAGGAAGCACGAATTTTCAAATCAGTAACGAAAGTAATATCCTTCATAAAAGCTTCTTCACTGATTCGATATCCCGCAGATACAGACGGAAAGAAACCATACCGGTTGCCTTCACCAAAGCGCGAAGAGCCGTCTCGTCTGGCCGTAAAACCTAAGTAATATTTTTCAGCGTAATTGTATTTCAACTCACCAAAAAAGGATGTCAACCCGTACTTAAGTAAAAAGGAACCTCCATCGGACTTTAAGCCAGCCGAATTAATGTAGTTAAGATTGTCATTGGGGTAGTCTTGCCCTTCAATAAAATTCTCCCTGCGCACGGTTTGCAAGACTTCGCTTCCCAATAGTGCCGATACATTGTGTTTATCACCAAATTTGGTAACGTAAGAAATGGTAGTAGAATTGACATAAGTTGAAAGTTCAGTAGTAAAATCAAGACCGTATCCGGCATCAAACAAAAATCCACCAATAGCCGTTTGGGTTGACTCAAACTGATCCTCTTTTACATAGTTCCAATCCACATTGAATTTGCTCCGGATAATCAGGTTTTTAACAGGCTCGTATTGTCCATAGAATCCGGCAATTGCCTTGGTTGTATATACTTTAAACCGAGGGAGTAGTGCCTGCGCCACAGGATTAAAATTTGGAAAGCCGCCATAGAGCGGGCCTCCATTGGTTGGACTATACAATCGCCCACGTTCGTCATACGGCTGTAAATACGGAAGTGATTTCAATGCACCTGAATACACCCCATCTAAAAAGTTATCATTTTTCACGCGGTCATTTTCCGTTCTGGAAACGGTTAAATTCGTCCCAAACGTGATTTTGTCAGTTGCTTTGTGATCCAGATTAAGGGTGCCCGTGTATCGTTGAAAACGATTATTTAGTTGAACGCCTTCTTCATCGCGATAAGCGCCACTCACATAGAAAGTTGTTTTGTCTGTGCCACCGCTGGCTGACAATTGATAGTTCTCAAAAATGGCCTGTCTGAATATCTCATCAAGCCAGTCTGTATTGACCGCATCCGTGACGCCTGGTATACCTGCATCATTTGGATTCCCTCCGGCATTGGTGACGGCCTCACGCTGTAGCTCCAATAACTGGGTAGAATTCAATAACTCCAGTTTATTGGTTGGCTGGGAAACCCCCCGTTGAATATCTGCACTAATACGGGTACGTTGGTTGTTTTTTCCTTTTTTGGTGGTGATCAGCACAACCCCGTTGGATGCACGTGATCCATAAATAGCCTTGGCGGCCGCATCTTTGAGCACTTCATACGATTCGATATCCTGTGGATTCAGGTTAGCGAGGATGTTATCGTCCTGCCCACCAAATTGACGTTGGCTGATAGATCCGTTGGCCACCGGAACGCCATCAACAATGAACAGTGGGCGGTTAGAGGCATTGATTGAATTTGAGCCCCGAATGCGGATCATCACACCCCCACCTGGTTGACCGCTGGAAGATGTAACCATAACACCCGGAGCATTGCCCTGTAATGCCTGGTCCAAACTGGTGGCTGGTAAATCCTTGATGCGATCGGAAGTCACGTTGGTGATTGCCGATACAACATTTCTCCGTTCCACTTGCCCATATCCTGTTACGACAACTTCTCCCAACTGAGTAACATCAGAAACCAATCGAACATCTACTGTTGCCAGATCAGAGGCAGCGACCTCTTGCGTCCGAAAACCAACAAAGGAAAACACCAAAACAGCCCCTGAAGACGGAGCGCTTAGAGTGTAGTCGCCATTTATGTCAGTTACGGTTCCGGTGGTGGTTCCTTTCACCACCACATTCACTCCTGGAATCGTTGTTCCATCTTCAGCAGAGGTGACTTTGCCCTTAATCGTTCGCTCTTGTCCGTAGCCTTTATGCACAAACAACAGCAGCCCGAAACAAATCAAAATACATTGTAGTTTTCTTACCATAGTAGTTGTTTTGAGTTATAAACTCAAAAGTGAGAAGAGAACGAGAGTGAGCAGTACCTCAAAAAGAAGGATATTGGTGATTGGATTATAGTGCAAATTGAGGTATCATAATAAGGCTTTTGGCCATATGAATGGTCGTTAAATCGTTATGTATCAAAAAAAGAGGCTTAAACGTATATGATCAATACCTCATAATGAGTGAAAATAGAGAGTTGATTTGTAACCATATTTGCGTGAATTGAGATGATTACTTTTTTGTTGAACGAGTTGCCAATACCACTGCTTGTTTTCCGAGAGGAGAAGAGTATAAGAAATTCATTAAGCCCGACTTTCAAGCCGTTGTTAAGTAAGCCTAATAATGGTTTTGCGTGCGCACGATACATTTTATTAATTGCCTTATTCCTTTTGGTCACTCGTTCGTTTGGTCAAAAATATTCCTCCATTAACTACACTCAAAAAGATGGACTACCAGTATCACAGGTTCAGGCCATTGGTCAAGATAAATCAGGTTATCTATGGGTTGCTACGGGGGATGTGGGCCTTTCAAAATTTGATGGCCGTACGTTTCAAAATTTTCAGGTGAGTCAGGGATTAAATTCATCCACCATCACCGCACTAAAGTACTCCCGGGACACGCTATGGATAGGCACTACGCGTGGACTTAACTTTTTGGTTAATGACTCTATCTATAATGATTCAAGATTGGGTGAACCAAAGGTTATTACTATGATTGAGAGCGGAGCTGGTGAAGAGATTTTCATTGCCACACAGGATTCGGGTGTATTTTATTCTTCGGCCAAACACAGAATAAAACGATATACCCAAATAAACGGCTTTAGTAATGAAGCCATATCCGATATCGAGTATGATGATAAAGACAGGGCATGGTTGATGACTTCCATTGGGGATATTTTTATGTTTCAGGATGGTGTATTCACCAAAGAACTCTCTATACAAGCCAACGCATTAAGCCTCTACTATCTTAAAGATACATTACTTATTGGCACGGAAAATAAACTTCAATACCATACAAAACAGAATGGCCAATGGAAATTGGTGAAAGAAAAGGACATTAAATCCGAAGTTTTTGACATTCAGGTTCATGATGGAGAGCTATGGTTGTCCATACGTGATGGCTTACTTTGGCAAAAGAATGAATCATTTCTATGGTTAGGTGATCAAAATGGATTAACCAATACACCCATCCTCTCGCTGTACAAAGACCGGGAGGGAATATTGTGGGCAGGAACAATGGTTCAAGGGCTTTATAAAATCCTGCGTGAGCCCTTTAAGCAGATTCAAATTGCCCCAATTTCACATAACGATGTCATGAGAGACATCCAACAGGTTGATGAAAACACAACCATTATCTCAACCCTGGGAAAAGGAGCTTTTGTGGTCGATCAAAAGCTTCAGGCTAAAAAGCTTGGTCTTCCGTCAGAACTCAGGAACATTTATGGCGTTCGTCAAACCAGAAATGGTCTTATGATTCTATCATACGAGGGTGGTTTAGGTTATTTCGATAGCGGACAATATCAGAAAACTCTAGTTTCTTCATCTATTATGGTGGGTGAAAATGAGGAACCTATTCTTTCATCGGAGAAGGATGTCTTCTTGTCGAGCACACAATCTTTGTTGATTTATCAGAATGGGCAAATCCGAGAGCACAAATTGACAACAAAATCACCCGTGATCTGCAAACTCTCACTTGACTCAGGAGTACTCCTAGGGACCACTCGAGGTTTAGCATTCCTACAAAAAGATTCGCTAACAATTGTAAAAACCAATACTGCCTTGGATCACGTTCTTATCGACTGCATCGCCCGGGATAAACATTCAAATATTTTTATTGGGACGAGTGGTCATAGCCTTTGGATTCTACCACAGGGCAATTTAGCGCGGATGCAAAGAGTGAGTGACTTTCCGGTGGACATCGTACGGGCTCTCTTAGTTGACGGAGACAAAGTATACTGCGGTACGCATCAGGGTTTATATGTACTAACCATAGATGAAAGAAGTAAAATCAATGATGTTGTTTGGATGAATCGGGATAACGGCTTTATGGGTATTGAATGTATGCGAAATGGTATTCGCAAAAACACGGATGGCCGGATTTGGATTGGCACTATCAATGGTACCTATGTATTTGACCCAAATGCTAACCAAAAGGTGAGTGCCCAACCTAAAATAACTATTTCACGCATTAAAAATTTAAAAACAGAACAAGTGTATTTTGAGAACTCGCCACCGATCACATTTGCACACAACAAGGCTGATATTGCGATAGACTTTCAAGGAATCAGTTTACTCAATCCGCATACATTCCGCTATCAATACAGGCTTGTTGGGCTATCGGCTCAGTGGTCTATTCCGTCTATTCAGACACAAGTCCAATTTACCAATCTATCACCCGGTGATTATACATTTGAAGTCCGGATTATTGATCTTTTAAATCGTGAGATACAAAGAACCGAGGCTGCTTTTTCGGTAGGAGCACCTTTTTGGAAAAAAGCATGGTTTATTGTGGTGATATTCGTTCTGTTTATCGGGTTCATTTATTCGGTTCTTCAGTTTCGCATACGAAGGGCGTTGAAACTCCAGTTGGAAGTAAACAACATTAATCGGGAGTTGCGTAGAGAATTGGCCAGGGATTTTCATGATGAACTCGGAAATCACCTTGCTTCGATCTTAAATTTGCTCCAAGTCCTGAAATTACGAACACCCAACCTCCCATCCAATGTTAAGCACCACGTTGCGTTGCTTGAAAAAAAAGCTCAGGATCTTTTTTTTGGTACGAAAGATTTTATCTACTCTGTTGATCCCGAAAATGAAACACTGGAATGGACAATCTTATACCTAAAGGACTTTGGAGAGCAGTTGTTTGGTACCACCGAGACGCGTTTCGAAACTGAGCCCATTCGTGAGTGGCAAAAATCTATCACAATAAAGTCGTACTACGCCCGTGGGATCATTATGATTTTTAAAGAGAGCATGACAAATATCGTTAAGCATGCCCAGGCCAATCAAGTTACACTCGAGATCACCCGGAAAGGCAAACTTCTCCGCTTTATGTTGTGTGACGATGGAATAGGAATCGATCCGGGCAAAATTGAAACTTCAGAAGGCGGCCTGCGTAACATACAAGAGCGGGCTGTGAAACTAGGCGCCAGTTTTCTTATACAATCCAACAAATTCGCAACCACCATTACTCTGGAGATAGAAAACTATGCATATTGGTCAAAATAAATTGAGAATCGTTATCATTGAAGATAATGACATTGTTCGGGAAGGGTTCAGTTTTCTGGTATCATCTCACCCCAGATTTGTTGTGATTAACGCTTACCGCACCGCTGAAAATGCGCTTCGTAATCTGTCAGCCGACAATCCGGGAGTGGTTCTTATGGATATCGAACTTCCGGGTATGAATGGCATTCAGGCCATTACTGAAATAAAGAAACAGAATAATGCAGTTCAGATTCTGGTGATTTCGATACATGAATCAAGTGAAATGGTATTCAAAGCTCTTTGTGCCGGTGCAGTGGGCTATCTTACCAAAACATCTAACTATGACCGGCTCATTACCTCGCTGGAAGATGTAATCAACGGTGGCTCTCCCATGAGTTCGCAAATTGCCCGCATGGTGGTCACCTCCTTCAACAAAAATCATAAATCGCCCTTATCCTTGCGTGAGACTGAAATACTAACTCACCTCGCATCCGGAAAAAGCCATACTCGCATTGCTGATGAACTTTTTCTCAGCAAAGACACCATCCGATCACATATTCGGAACATCTATAGTAAACTTCATGTCAATTCAAAAGCAGATGCTATTGCCTTTGCCAGATCAGAAAAATTGATTTGATCAAATTCATGCAGACTGGGTGATGTATCCTCTGCTTCGGCAACCTACGTTTGCCTCATGTCAAAATTAATCATCATCGACCAGTGTCCAAGAAAACAAAAATGGATTTCTGTACTCTTTCAAACTAATCAATTGGCCGATTCGGTATTTGCATTTGAAGATTTAACCCGTTGTGTCGGAAACTTAAAAAAAATTCGTCCTGATTATCTGGTTCTTGGTGAAACGGCTGAAGAGTATAATCTTTTTACCCTGCTGCATCTAAAAAAATCACAGCCGCATTGTAAACTCATCGCCCTCATCGACCACATGGATGTTTCAGGCAGCAAGTTCTTTCTAAGATCTGGTGTTCATGCTTTAGTTGAGAAAGACAGTCCGGCAAAGGATTGGAACCTTTGTTTGCAAGACCTCAAACAACACGGTAGTCATATCCCGACAGAAATAGCAAATCAATTGCACAAAGAAATGGAGTTGTCATGGATTACAGATCTAACTACCAAAGAATATCATGTCCTGCTAGGATTAGCTAAAGGGAACACCTATCAACAACTTTGCGCAGATCTACACATCACCAGAGGTACCCTCACGTCCCATATCTTCAGGCTGTATCGGAAGCTGGGGGTTAAAAATAAAGCGGAGGCTATTCACCGGGTAAGTCAACAAAGTCTTCCTCTACCAATGCTGGAAGACAGCAGCAAACTTATGACCGTCCGAAATTAAAACGTGTCTGCCATCCAAAGCATCCGTATTCCAAAAAGCATCAGACCTGCCCCGACCACTCTATTCATGATGCGCAGCAGTTGAGGAGTAATCAGACGGTTAAGTTTGCCTGACAAATAAGCTTTTAGAACATCGGTGCCAAAAACAGTTAGTAAAAGAGAGGTAAAAAAAACAAAAAACTCATAGCCTCTGGTATAGCCTAAGTCAATGGAGGCCACACTCAATGTTCCTATCCAAAAGATAAGAACCATCGGACTAAGTCCGTTAATCACAAAACCTTTTACGACATATCTCCAGTCACTGGTAGCACTGGCTGCCTGATAGGATCGAGTTGCCCGCTGACGGCCTTTGACAAACAAATGATACAATCCAAAACCAACAAGTATAGCTCCACCCCCATAGGCCATCCACTCCCGAAGTTGCGGTTGATTCATAAACTGCACCAATCCAAAATAGCAGATAGCCACATACATGACATCGCTGGCCGAAACACCGACAGCTACCAACACCCCTTTCCCAAATCCGCGTTCTACGCTGGTTTGAATCAATGTAAAAAAAACCGGGCCGATTAAAAAAGCCAGAATGATGCCCAGCTTAACACCGCTAAAAACAATATCCATTATCTGGTGGATATAAAGGTTTCCCATTCTTCGCGCTGAGTGGTTTTCAGCACCCGCGGAAATTTGTTTTGTCCTCCTACCTTCCCTTTGGCTTCCATGTAATCATAAAATGTTTGTACGGGTAAGACATCCACGAATACTTCTTGCAAAGCTGCTTTTCGTTCTACCGCGTAGTCATCATTCAGGTCTTTCAGGTGTTGATCGAGGCGTTCTTTTAATATCTTTTTTTCAACCTTTTCATCCGTGCCAATGTACCAATGATGAGCAAACAAACTTCCGTGGGGAATTCCGGCCACGGTAAATTCACGAATGGTAATGTTCAACTCATTGGCAACCAATTCCACTGCCTTATTCATATTGTCAACCGACAGATGTTCGCCACACAAGCTTAAAAAATGTTTGGTTCGTCCTGTAATGATAATTTCTGACTCTTCCACCGAAGTAAACTTGATAACATCTCCTATCAGGTACCTCCAGGCACCGGCACAGGTAGATAAAAGGATGGCATACTCTTTCCCCTCTTCCACCTCATCAATCATAACCGCTTCGGCATCCGGGTTTATTTCTCCGGAGGGAGAAAAATTTTTATTATCAAAAGGTACAAACTCATAAAAAATCCCATTATTCAACACCAATTTCATAGACCGCTTCATGGGCTGCATCTGGTAGGCAATAAATCCTTCGGAGGCCAGATAAGTTTCAATGTAGTTGATGGGGCGGGCCAGAAGTTTTTCAAAACCCTTGCGGTAAGGATCAAACGATACCCCGCCATGGACGTACACCGCCAGGTTGGGCCAGATATCATGAATGTTTTTCAGATGGTGATAGGCAATGATTTTCTCCAGTAAAATCTGTATCCATGCCGGCACACCGACAATGATGCCGATGTCCCAGTCTTTGGCCTTTTCTGTGATCTCATTAAGCTTAGCCTCCCAATTCCGGGTTTTCGCTATCCGCTTTCCTGGTTTATAAAAATGTTGAAACCAGAAAGGGAGATTTGCAGCCTGAATACCACTTAGGTCGCCTTCAAAATAATTACCCTTTTTATTTAAATGAGTGCTTCCACCAATCATGAGAATACCCGCAGCAAATACTTCTGGTGGGAGATCGTATTTATCCAGGGTAAGAATTTGTCGCACACTCGTTTTACGAATAGCTTTCGTCATCTCCTTAGTCACCGGAATGTACTTGGAGGATGCCTCGGATGTTCCTGAACTTAACGCGAAATACTTGATCTTACCAGGCCAGCAAATATTCTTAGCTCCCTTCAAGGCCAATTGCCACCAGTCTTTGTACATTTTATTGTAGTCATGGATCGGTACTTTTTTCTTAAAGTAGCGATAGTAGTGACGTGGCCCCTTGCGAAATTCCATCAGATTGTTCCTAAACTCATAAAATCTTCCGAATTCCGTTTCGGCTGACTCAATCATGAGTTTTTTTAGTTCATTTTTCTGCAGTTCTGATGGCGAACTGTATTCCTGCTCTAAACTTTCGCGTAGTTTAATGCCTTTCTTGAGCAAGGTTCCGAGGATAGCCATACCTTTGTTCTGATTTTTGAATGGAGGCCAAGATACTCAAATGACCATAAAAAATAACATCTCGGAAATTGAACGGGCAATCGGCCATCCAAGTTGCCGGCTCATTGCAGTCAGCAAGACTCAGCCGCTGGCTAAAATCAGAGAGGCCTATGATGCCGGTCATCGGTTGTTTGGTGAGAACAAAGTACAGGAAATGATCGACAAGCATGCTGCTCTCCCTCCGGACATAGAATGGCATCTCATCGGTCATTTGCAAACCAACAAGGTTAAATACATCGCTCCGTTCGTATCATTGATTCACTCCGTTGACAGCGATAAATTGCTTACAGAAATAAACAAGCAAGGCGCCAAAATCAACCGGATAATCCCCTGCCTGATACAAGTTCATATTGCCCGGGAGGAAACCAAATTTGGAACGGATGAATCCACCATTTTTCAGTGGCTAACAGATGGTCTGTTTGAAAAACTCCCGTTTGTTCAGGTAGTGGGTCTGATGGGGATGGCTTCAAATACCTCCGATCACGATCAGATTCGTCACGAGTTTCAGACACTACGTCAATTGTTCGAACGGTTAAAGTTACAAAACACATCTTCCCGGCTGATCATGAAAGAGCTATCAATGGGAATGAGTTCTGATTATCCGCTGGCTGTGCAGGAAGGGAGTACCATGATTCGGGTGGGGACAGCCATTTTTGGAGAAAGAGATTATCCAGCGGAAACTAAAATCTAAAATTTTGAAAATGATGTCACAACGAGTCACACTCATGGCAGGAGCCGGACTGGGTCTGGCGGCCGTTCTGCTGGGTGCTTTTGGTGCGCACGCACTCGAGCCCATTCTGGTAAAAAACGGTTCGGTTGAAACCTTTGAATTGGCTGTTCGCTATCAGTTTTATCATGCTATCGGCCTGTTAGTTGTAGGACTTTTACGATTTCATCTTCCTTCTAAACTATGGTCTTGGATAACCATCCTGTGGGTAGCAGGGGTGGTGTGCTTCAGCGGAAGCTTATATACGTTGGCATTTGAAAGAGAGATTACCTTGTGGTGGGTAACTCCCCTCGGGGGTCTATTTTTAGTAGCTGGTTGGATTGCCCTGTTTGCAGTGGTGGCTCGGAAAATCAGTTAGGCAGAGATTTTTTTTCAGTTATCATTGCCTCCAGCGTAACCTGGTTATTGGCATTCGTTGCGTTGGAAATCACGCGTATTACTTTTACCACTTTGCCCAGTTTTCCGGCCGAGTTAAAGGATATTGTAAACTCACCATCACCACCGGGTGGGATGGGGTCTCGTGGCCAGCCTTTCGGTGTTGTACATCCGCAGGTAACCTCAATATTAGTGATAATTAAAGGCTCCCGACCAGTGTTAGTAAACTTAAAAATATGATCCACCTTATCACCCGCTAAAATTTCCCCAAAATTATGTGTCTGTGCCTCCCAACCGATAAAGGCGCCACTGTTCTGGCCAAAGCCTGAAAAACTAATGATCACAAACAAGCAAAATATCCATCCATTTTTCATACCCCTACTTTCTTTATCTGACTCAAAATCTTCTGTGAGAAATAATTATTTCGAATTTACTGATCTATTACGTAATTAACGAACAAATGGAGCATCCCGTTCATCATTTTTACGGAAATCGTTTACGACTGCGGGTTTGTGGCATCTGTATCTTCGAGGGTCAGATGGTGATGATTGAACATGCCATGCCAGAAGGTTCGCTCTGGGTACCACCCGGTGGAGGGGTAGAATATGGTGAACATGCAAAGGACGCCCTGAACCGGGAATTTCGGGAAGAAACCGGATTGGCTGTTGAGGTTTGTGACTTTTTGTTTGTCTGTGAATTAATAAAGCCACCTCTTCATGCAATTGAGTTGTTTTTTGAGGTAAAATATGGGGGGGGATCTTTAAAAAAAGGATATGATCCGGAAATACCTAACCATCAGATAATTAATCAGGTACGGTGGCTCTCAGAACCGGAAATCCGAAAAATGAATCCTCAACACGTGCATCAAATATTCCGATGGGTGGACGACCCTCTGAAAATAGCTTTGCTCAGAGGCTATTTTAGGCTTCCTCTGGTTGCAGAAAACAAGGTAAAATAAGTATTATTGCAAGCTAAATCTTTAAACCCGATGAATCTAAACCGAATTCTCACTATTGTTCTGATGTTGGCCAGTTTGGCCCTATTCTATATGCTCGTCCGAAGCGTGAATGGAACCATCGAAGAACGTGAATCCATCAGCACCAAAGAAGACGCCATCATTGAGCGCCTCAAGTTGATTCGGGAAGCTGAAACATTGTTTCAGGAAGTCTATGGTCGCTATACCTCTAACTGGGATTCGCTGGCCGATTTTATTGAAAACGGAAAAGTGGCCATTGTGGAAAAGAAAGAAGTGATTGAGCAACAGGCTTATGGAGCGGAAAAAATCACGATTACCTATGATACCCTGGGGTTCGTAGCTGCCAAAGAACGTATTTTCAAAAAGACCTTTACTGTGAATGCTTCGGATAACGGCATTTTCCAAGGTTTTAAAGTAAAAGTCGGAGACCAACTGATCAAAAATCAGCGGGCCTATGTGATAAAGGTGGGTGATAAAATTAATGAGCCTCCCATGTCAGATGATGGAACGGTTATCGGTTTTGCGGATGTAAAAGAAGGAGATAACCTAAAAAAAGGTCAGGTCCTGATCAATATGTGGCGTTATCAGTACAATCCGAATGTGGACATTCGTCAGATTGGTTTTATTCCTGGTCGTGAAAATCAGAAATTTGAAATTTATGTAGGACAGGTAGATAAATCAGGATTGAAAGTGGATGTGATTGAGGTAAAAGACCCCACTCCTGATGATCCTAACAGAAAAGAAAGCAACGAGGCTAAAAACAGGAAACCCCTGCATTTTGGCAGTAAGGTTGATGTTTCTACCTCCGGTAATTGGGAATAATAAAATATTTTGCAGCCTACCGCCAGCTATAAACTTGTCAAAAAGATCAAAGACGATCGATTTGATGAAGAGGCTCTTCATCAGTATCGGTTAATTATCCAGTTTGGGGTCAGGGATTTTCAAGTCACCATTGTTGAAGAAGAAGATCATCGGGTTCTTTTTTTTGAAGATTATGTCTTGAGTGATTTATCCTCTTATGCTGAGCAGTTGGGCGTTGTCAGGCAATTATTTGAATCTCACGAAGTTCTGGGAGCTGGCTTCTGGAAAAGTGTCACCGTCTCCATCAAAAATAATAAGTTTGTTCAGGTGCCCGCAGGCCTCTTTCATGAGGCGTCTGCGGGTGAGTATCTGGCCTTCAATGCTTCTGTGAATATCGAGCAAGAAGAGGTGTTGTATACCCGTCATGCTACCCACGAGGTGGTTACTGTATTTGCTGTTCAAAAACCTTTGATCCAATGGCTTCAGCAAATCTATCAAAATACGCACCTGACATTCACTCATCAATCGGCTGCTCTCACGGAAGGTGTGGCCGCTTATGCCTCCACCGTTACCGGAGTACCCCTGTATATCTACGTTGATCGTTTTAAACTTCATATCTTGTCAATTGCTGATGGTAAATTGGTTTACTACAATCAATTTCCGATCAAACAGTTTTCAGACTACGTCAAGTACATCATGTTGGTATTAAATGCCCTGCACATGGATCAAAAGACCAGCCAGATTATTCTTTGGGGCTACATTGGCAAGAACTCTCCTCACTATCAGGAGTTTTATAAATACATTCAAAACGTATCATTTGGCGAACGGCCTGCGGCTCTGAAGTTTGGTTATATGTTTGATGAAATTCAGGAACATCATTTTTTTGATCTATTCTCAATACCCTTACTCTCGCCTACCCTTCAACAATCATGAAGCGCATAGCGTTGTTCCCAGGTTCATTTGATCCTTTTACCAAAGGACATGAAGATATTGTTTTGCGAGGTCTCCGTCTATTTGATGAAATCATCATCTCTGTGGGATACAACAGTGGCAAAAGCCAACGATATTTTAAAATTGACTTCATGATGGATCGTATCCGTCAGACATTTGAACACCTCCCAGCAATCAAAGTCATTACCTATTCAGAACTAACCGCTGAACTGGCCAAGCGCGAAGGAGCCAACTATTTGTTACGGGGATTGCGTAACACTACTGACTTTGAGTATGAAAACAGCATCGCTCAGATTAATCGTAAACTTAACTCCAATCTGGAATCTGTCTTTCTGATAACTTCGCCTGAACTGGCAGCACTCAGTTCCTCCATTATCCGTGAGGTTCATCGGTATGGGGGGGATGTTTCAGACTTATTGCCGTATAAACTGGATGTTTGAACCGGTGTTTACCTGAGGTTAGTCTACATTCCGATAAAATTCTTCAAATACAAACCGAATCGACCGATAGGAGTTTTCCAAGGCGTGGTATACCTCTTTTTGTGTCATCCATCGTAACTCTTCAATGTCCTCTTCGAGGCTAGGCTTCATTTTGCTATCATCAACCAGATCCATCTCATACCACCGTGTCTTTTTGAGCATGCTGTTTTTATTCATGGTATAGGTGTGCCAGGTAGTACATATTTTTTTTCCCAGTTTCACCTCCACCTGACATTCTTCCCCGATTTCGCGAACAGCCGTTTCTTTGTATTTCTCACCTGTTTCCTTTTTGCCTTTGGGTAAATCCCACTTCTTCATACGATAAATCATCAGAAATTTATCCTTTTTCCGAACGAGTCCTCCGGCTGCTTTTACGACTTTAAATTTTTGTTTGAAAAACTCTTTCGTTCCGTCATAATCCATCACGGTCACAAACAAGGACAGCAGGTTGGTAGGTACCTTTGAGTTAATCAAGTCCAGTATTACGTCCAGATCCTGAGTAGTTGCATGATCGATCCAAACATGGTGGATGAGTTTGGCTTTGGTAATGGGCTCAACCGTTGCATCTAATGCGTGGTTGACATGCCCGCTTTCTGGCTTTTGTCCCGGTGGCAATATCTTCACCGGAATATCATTTACGAACAAATTCATGTGTGGACGATAAGTCTGCGCACTCATGCAAAAAGAACAAATATTTGCGATGTCGCAACATCTTTGCCCAGTTATTTTGCCTGTCCGCTATTAAAAAACATCCCGTGTACACGATATGCCGGTTTTTTTCCAAAATCCAGATCCAGAATGTATTGCCTTTCGGTTTCTATCCTCACACAACCTATTTTAAAATGACTTGAGTGTTTCAGTTGGCACCCCAAAAAAAATAGAAGTAACTTGCCCTCATGGAATACGTACAGACCAATGCTTCCACCGGATCAACGATTGCTTCTGAACTTCTGAAAATAGAGGCCATCAAACTAAATCACGAAAAACCATTTACCTGGGCTTCCGGTTGGAAGTCTCCGATTTATTGCGACAATCGCCTGTCGCTGTCTTATCCGGCTCTGCGAACAGCTATACGGGATGGATTGAGCGAAGTGGTAAAAAGGTACTTCCCGGATGTTGAATGTATTGCTGGAGTGGCTACTGCTGGAGTTGCCCAGGGAGCCCTCGTGGCCGAACAATTGAGTTTACCTTATGTCTATGTTCGCCCAAAGCCCAAAGATCACGGCATGGGTAATCTTGTTGAGGGCAAAGTCAGAAAAGGGCAGAAAGCTGTCCTGATCGAAGACCTGGTTTCCACCGGAGGTAGCTCGCTCAAAGCGGCCGAGGCCATGAAAGATGCGGGTTTCGAGGTTCTGGGTATGGCAGCTATCTTTACCTACGGATTTGACGTAGCTCGTGCCAACTTTGAAAAGGCTAAGATACCATTGGTGTGTCTGAGCGACTTCACTTTCCTGCTGACAGAGGCCGTCAACCAAAAGTATCTCACAGAAGAGCAACTTGTATATGTTAAATCCTGGCGGTTGGATCCTGCCCACTGGAAATAACTGTCATTTTTCGCTTAGAACATTTACGGTTAAGAGAAACTCATTGTAGATAAACCAGTCTTTGGCCGATCCGCGTTTACCGGAAGCTCCATATTCAATTCCAAAAGCCGTCCGATCTACCTGAACATTGGCATGTAACCGATATCGATGATTTTCTTTTGTCACACTAGCCGGAAAGGTGATGGGAAGTGTTATCCCCTTGATTGTCATATCACCGGTAACCAAATATTCCTGATCACGAGTCAATTTAACATCGGTGATTTTAAAGGTGGCGGTCGGGAACTTACTGACTTCAAAAAAGTCTTCGGTAGAAATATGTCCAATAAAATCCTTCACTCCTTGAGGATCTTTGATATCCTCTACCGTAATAGAGTTCATGTCCACTTCAAAGTTTCCACCGGATAGCCGTCCGTTTTGAAACATGAGATTTACCTTTGAAAACTTGACTTTGCCCGTATGGGTATCTGAAACACTTTTGCCTGCCCAACCCACTTCGCTCCGGGATGTATCAATGATTGGTAGAACCACCCGGTACTTATTATAACCAACCCAAAAAATAACTCCACTAAGAATTAATCCCACCAGCACCAGAACATGTCTTTTTTTCATTTTCTTTTTCTAGCAAAGAAAATAAGTAGACTGCTTTGCCTTTGTTAATGAGTTCCCAACCCGATGTTAACAGGCTGTTAAAAAATCTTATGACCAATCCGGTTAAGACTTTTTACTTCCAATCGGTTATCATCTTTCGTACACGATCTTCGATCCGTTCAGTAGATAACTTCTCGCGCATCCGATCTACCATGATGGGAAAGGCAAAAGGAGTAGGTTTGTCAGGCTCCCGAATAACTATTTTTTGATGAGCGATCCTTTGCAAGGCTGATCTCAACCGGGCTTCCTCCAACTGAAAGTCCATCACCTCCTCCATGGCCTGTAGTAATAAAAGATTATTTGACTCATGTTCATGAAATACATTGAAGAATAACTGAGAACTGGACTGCAGGTGCCGGTCTTTAATTGGTTTTCCTGGCATTCCTTTAAATACCAGACCAGAAATGGCTGCGATGTCCCGAAACTTTCGTTTAGCCATTTCCGTGCTGTTAATACTGGTTTGAATATCCCGCCACAGGTTATCGGAATTAAGAACATTGGTTTCAATGGCCTCGTAAATAGGTATCTCCTGATCACATAGCAACTCAAATCCGTAATCGTTCATAGCTATAGAGAAGGAAAGCGGTTTGATTTGGGCTAACCGATGTGCCAGCAAAGCCCCCATGCCTTCGTGTACTTGTCTGCCTTCAAAAGGATACATCACCACATGATAGCCTTCCGTTGTTTGAAAATATTCAATCAGAAACTCATCGCGTCTGGGAATGTAGGATCGAACTCTTTGTAACTCCATCAGTGGCTTTAAAAAAAAGATCTCGGGATCTTTTTCAGTACCGGTAGCGGCCTCATGTATTTTTTGCCTAAGCAGTTCGCTCATCTGCGATGATAGAGGCATTCTTCCGCCTTGCCAGGAAGGCACCCGTCCCGTTTTCCGTTGGCTGTTACGCACCTGCACCTCCATGTCTTTAATCCGAATTAACTCCAGGCTACGGCCTGCAAACCAAAACACATCTCCCGGCTTTAAACTGGCAATGAAATACTCCTCAATGGTGCCCAGATATTTTCCACTGATGTATTTTATGTACAGTGAATTATCGCCTACAATGGTGCCAATGGAAAGTCGATGACGCAAGGCCACCCGCCTGTCTTCAACTTTGTAAATTCCGTTCGTTATGATCACTTTTCGGTATTCATCATAGGCTGTCAGAGCTGCGCCACCGGTGGTGACAAAATTTAAAACCCACCACCACTCTTCGTCTGTGATGGAAGCATAGCTAAACGTACTCCTGATTTCCGGCAGAAGGTGGATGGGATCAAACCCTTCTCCAACGGCTAGTGTGAGTACATATTGAATCAAGACATCAAACGACCGGACATAAGGAAGTCGGTCTTCCACAACATTCTGGTCAATGGCTTCCCGAAGAGCTGCCGCTTCGGTCAATTCCAATGAATGAGTCGGTAAAAAAAAAATCCGGCTGATGGCCCCGGGCTGATGACCACTCCGACCTGCCCGTTGCAGAAAACGAGCGACACCTTTGGGGCTTCCTACCTGAATAATGGTTTCTACCGGACGAAAATCAACACCCAAATCCAAACTGGAGGTACACACCACTGCTTTGAGCTTCCCCTCATGCAATTGATCTTCTACCCAACTGCGCAATTCCTGGCTAATGGAACTATGATGCATGGCGATCAGACCGGCCAGTTCAGGAGCATGGTCCAGCATTCGCTGATACCAGATTTCAGCAAACGATCTTGTGTTGGTAAAAATGAGGGTGCTGGTACTTTTTTTGATGATTGGAATGATCTTTTCCAGCAGATGAATACCTAAATGACCTGCCCAAGGCATCTGCTCCACTTCGTCCGGCAAAATTGATTCAATGACAATTTTCTTTTGAAGGTTCGAGCGGATCAGTTGGGTTTGTCCTTCCGGGAACGAGTTGCCTAACAATATTTCTTTGGCTTGCTCCAGGTTGCCAATGGTGGCGGAAATACCCCAGATTTTTAAAGCTGGCAACAAATGCTTTAATCGCGAAAGAGCCAACTCCATTTGAACACCACGTTTTGATCCCAGAAGTTCATGCCACTCATCCACAACAATGGCGTTTACACCCCTAAACACATCCGGATACCCTTTTTGAGCCAGGAGCAGATGCAAACTTTCAGGAGTGGTGATCAGTATATCCGGTGGTTGTTCCTTTTGCCTTGCTCGTTCGCGGGTAGATGTATCGCCTGTACGAACCCCGACTTTCCAGGTTAAACCCAATCCCTGGATGGCCCGTTGACTGCTTAACTCGATCTCTTTCGCCAGCGCGCGAATGGGAGTAATCCAAATAGCTTTGATTCCGGGTTGAGGTTGATTCATGCCCTCCAGCAAAATGGGTATCAGCAAAGAATAGGTTTTTCCACTTCCGGTTGGCGCATTTATTAAACCACTCAATCCCTGAAAATAAGCTTCCCAGGATTGGGTTTGGAAATCAAACGGGCTCCAGCCCAAGGTTTGAAACCATGCAAAAGCGGGCTGAAAAGAGGGTGGAGACTTCACTGGTGCTAAAATCCAAAATAGAAGTTAAACAAAACAAGACTACAACGGTTTTATCTGGAAGGTTTTACCAATTCCAAAAGAAAATAGTCATGGGAAAATATTCGATCAAAGAATTAGAACAGCTTTCGGGAATAAAAGCGCATACCCTGCGAATCTGGGAAAAGCGTCATAAATTGATTGAACCAGCCCGGACTCAGACCAATATCCGCTATTATTCTGATGAGGATTTGAAAAAAATTATCAATGTCTCCGTTCTGAATAACAATGGAATTAAAATTTCCAAGATTGTTGGACTCAGCTACGATGAGATCACACGGAAAGTGGCAGAGTTAAGCCGGGATGTAAGTAATTCAGACGTTTTCATTGACCAGTTAGTCGTGGCGATGATTGATATGGAAGAGGATTTATTTGAAAAGATTATTTCAGATCTTACCCTCAAATTTGGTTTTGAACGCACCGTCATCGAGATTATTTATCCATTTCTGGAAAAAATAGGAGTGTTGTGGCAAACGGGTAACATATCCCCTGCGCAAGAACATTTCATTACACATTTGATCCGTCAAAAGATCATTGTGGCCATTGATGCTTTGCCCCTGCCCCCCAAGACAGCCAGGCGTGTGATCCTGTATCTACCGGAAAGCGAATTGCATGAATTAGGATTACTGTTCTATCACTACGTGATCAAACGAGACGGCTATAGAACCTATTATTTAGGACAAACGGTTCCGTATGTGGATGTAAAGGCTGTTTCCGAAGTCCATCGACCAGATTTTATCATAACCTCATTTACGTCCACGCCCACCCCACAAGCGATGCAAGGATACGTTGATAGGCTTTGTCAGGAACTCTATCCCGCTAAGATTCTTGCCTCTGGATATGCCTTAAAAAAGGCCACTATAGCTAAGCCCTCAAATATGTTTATTTTCTATAATGCATTGGGGCTCAGGGATTTAATAAAAACCCTTCACTAACTGTCATTTTTGTCTAATTTTTATTTAAAAAAGTTAATCAAAAATTTGCTAGGGATTCTTGATTAGGTAAATTTGTTCAAGTTTTAAAACAAAAAATTGAACAATATGACAGCGGTAGAGTTCGACAAAGAAGTGGCAAGCTTAAGAAGCACCTTGAGACTTTTTACCCGGAGATTTACCAGCGACCGGGATGAATCTTTAGACTTAGTACAGGATACTATGTTGAAGGCGCTGACATACCGGGATAAGTTTCGGGAGGACACCAACCTGAAAGGTTGGCTGTTTACGATTATGAGAAACACCTTCATCAACAATTACCGGAAAGCTCAACGGGCAAAAACTTCTCACGATGACACCAAAGAACTCTATTACCTCAACGTAGAAGACAGCCACACATTTAACCGGCCGGAAAGCAGCGTGGAATTTAAGGAAGTGTGGAGAAATGTAAACGACATTAAGGACGAATTGTTGATTCCTTTTAAAATGCATACCACCGGCTATAAGTATCATGAAATTGCCGAACATTTAAACATACCGATTGGCACGGTAAAGAATAGAATTTTTCATGCCCGAAAAGAAATTCAGAAAAAACTGACCGGATATAACTAAAAACGGCATCTGAAAAAACATCCCCTTACCTTTCAGGTTTATACCCTGAAAGGTTTTTATTTTTATATACTTGAGCGATGAAAAAAATTGCCGTTATCGGTTCCGGATTCTCCGGTCTATCTGCTGCTTCTTTTTTGGCCAAAGATGGATACGAGGTGACCATCTTTGAAAAAAATGAATCTCCCGGAGGGCGAGCCCGTAAGTTTGAAGCTCATGGATTTGTTTTCGATATGGGGCCCAGTTGGTATTGGATGCCTGATGTCTTTGAGAAATACTTTGGCGAATTCAATCGAACCCCTTCAGATTTTTATGAATTGATCCGGCTGGATCCTTCTTACCGGGTTGTCTTCGGGAAAGATGATATCCTCAATATCCCTGCCGGGCTTGATAAGCTTAAGATCATGTTTGAACAGTTGGAGCCCGGCTCATCTGCTTATCTGGATCAATTTATAGAAGAAGGAAAATACAAATACGAAATTGGCATTAATGAATTGGTATACAAACCTGGGTTGCATGTGAGCGAACTGATGGACTGGAAATTGATAACGGGGGCCTTGCGATTGCATGTGTTTCAATCATTGTCTACGTATGTCCGTAAGTTTTTTAAAAATCCCAAGCTTATCCAACTGCTTGAATTTCCTGTTTTGTTTCTGGGGGCTTCTCCTCAAAAAACACCCGCTCTTTACAGCCTGATGAATTATGCTGATATGGCTCTGGGTACCTGGTATCCGATGGGAGGCATGCATAAAATTATTGAAGCAATGGTACAGGTGGCTCAGGAACAGGGGGTAAAAATAAGATGCCAGGCAGTCGTAGAGGCCATTACCATGAAAGGAAACCAGGCGAGTGGAGTAAAAGTCAATGGCATCGAAGAAACATTTGATTACGTAGTCGCCAGCGCTGATTATCATCATGTAGAACAGACTCTTTTGCCAGAACCCTTCCGGAGATACACGCAAGCTTATTGGCAGCAACGCACCCTGGCGCCCAGCAGTTTGATTTTCTATCTCGGGATCAATAAACGAATCAGTGGTTTACTCCATCACCAGTTGTACTTTGATCAGGATTTTCCACAACACGCCAAAGAAATTTATGAAACTCCGCAATGGCCCACTGCTCCTCAGTTTTATGTGTCGGCTCCTTCAATTACCGACCCCTCGGTAGCCCCCCCTGGATGTGAAAATATTTTCATACTGATACCGGTGGCTCCTGATCTTCAGGATACAGAAGAAATTCGAGAGAGATATTTTTTCATGGTGATGGACCGGTTTGAAAGAATGCTGGGACAATCCGTCCGTCCTTATATTGTTTTCAAAAGGAGCTATGCACATAAAGATTTTATCAGTGACTATAATTCTTTTAAAGGAAATGCATACGGGCTGGCCAATACTCTTCTGCAGACCGCCAATTTAAAGCCCTCAATCATCAACAAAAAGGTTTCCAATCTGTTCTACACGGGTCAACTAACTGTTCCTGGTCCGGGAGTTCCTCCCTCGCTTATTTCCGGGCAGGTAGTGGCAAAGGAACTAGCGAAACGAGATAAAAAGAAATAAAACACTTATCTTAGCAATTCGTCATGACTGGAAAAGCATTATTTGATACCGTCTCCGTCCGTTGTAGTCGTATTACTACACGCGCCTACAGCACTTCTTTTTCCTTGGGTATTCTTTGCCTGCAAAAAGAACTTCGCGACCCCATCTATTCACTTTATGGCTTCGTTCGTTTTGCGGATGAAATTGTGGATACACTTCACGATTTTGATAAAGCAACCTTGCTGGCTCGTTTTAAAGAAGAAACCCACCGGGCGGTAAACGAAAAGATTAGCCTGAATCCGATTTTGAACAGTTTTCAAAAAACGGTAAACACCTACCATATTGAATTTGAGTTGATCGATTGCTTTTTGCGAAGTATGGAATGGGATCTTTCACGAACACAGTACGATGAGCAGGGAATGAAAGATTATATTTTGGGATCCGCTGAAGTCGTGGGTCTGATGAGCTTAAGAATCTTTTGTAATGGAGACGATGTGCTATATCAAAAGCTCAAACCCTCTGCCATGAGCTTAGGCTCTGCCTTCCAAAAAGTGAATTTTCTCAGGGATCTAAAGGCCGATTTTAGCATGGGTCGGGTCTATTTTCCGAATATCTCCTTGAACGAAATCAATGAAAAAAGTAAAAAAGAAATTATCGATAGCATTAAAAGTGATTTTGATCACGCCTTGATTGGCATTAAAGGATTACCCAAAAAAGCGCGATTTGGCGTGTACGTAGCTTACGTCTATTACCTGGCCCTCTTTAAAAAGATTATCAACACACCTTCGGATGTCATTTTAGAAAGTCGTGTACGCATCCGGAATCGTCATAAGTTCCGCTTGCTGGCAATTTCTTACGTCAAACACCAGTTTAACCTGATTTAATGACGTGGATGGATCAGGTTATTTTGGTAGACGAATTTGACAATGCCCGGGGTTCAATGGATAAAATGGAAGCCCATCAAAAAGGAATTCTGCATAGGGCTTTCTCGATACAATTGATAAATTCCCGAGGAGAGTTGTTGTTACAAAAACGTGCGCGCAGCAAATATCACAGTGGTGGATTGTGGACCAATACCTGTTGTAGCCATCAACACCCCCAACAACCGCCTGAACAAACCATTCAGCAAAGGTTAATGGATGAAATGGGAATAAATACACCCTTGACGTTTGCTTATAAATTTATTTATAAAACCGATCTCGATCATCAACTGATTGAATATGAATGGGATCATGTTTATATTGGATATTTTGATGGAATTCCAGTTCTCAATCGGGAGGAAGCGGAGGATTGGAAACTAGTCCGTCTGGATCAATTGATACTTGATATTAATAGCGATCCGCAGCAATATACTTTTTGGTTTAAGTTAATTGCCCAACATCCGATGATTCATGAATTTGCCCGTCAAGTACATTAGGAATACTTGTTTAGGGGAAAACCTGAATGGTTTTTGATCGTTTATCCGAATATGCTTTCCCTTCAAAAGGTTTCTAAAAGATATCAGACAGAAACGGTGTTATCCATTGACCAATTTCAATTTGAAAAAGGACTGTATTGGATCAAGGGCGTTAACGGAGCTGGAAAAACCACCCTTTTCAAGGTCATGTCGGGTATCCTTTCTTTTGAAGGGGACGTCAGCTTTGAAAATGTATCACTCAAAAATAATCCGGTTGATTTCAGGCAAAGAGTAAGTTACGCACCTGCTGAACCCATCTACCCAACTTATCTGACAGGATTCCAACTACTTCGGTTTATGCAACGTATCAGAAGCGCAAACCATCAACAGATCAACGAGTTTCAGGAATTATTTAATACCAACGAGTATTCCAATCAGCCAATCGGGACATACTCCAGCGGTATGCTAAAGAAGATATCTCTGATCATGGCCTTCCTTGGAAACTGTCCGATCCTTTTATTGGATGAACCCTTTATCACCCTGGATGTCACCTCCGTCAGGCATCTCTATTCACTCATTTCCGATCGGTTACAGACTGGGGCCACTATTTTAGTTTCCACACACCAACCCCTGGAATCGGTGGAAAATTTTCCCTGTCGAACGATCGGCATTCAAGAAAAAACACTTGTTTACCTATGACTGGTATTCTGTTGCGCTCACTGGCCAGGCCCTTTTATGAACGTCATATAGGTTTACTTGCCTTTGTCTGCTTCTTTATGTTTGGCATTGTAGAACCTTCACAAATCATTAGTTATCATTTGTCGCTGATTCTTGCTGCGCTTCAGTCACCCGTGTTTTTAGGATTGATTATGCTTGCCTGGCTACTCTATACCCTTAAATCAATTTCATTTACCCGGCAGTTGCTATCGGAACCATCTCATGAATTTATCTATTCCTTAGCAGCACTACCGCGGCTTCAGCAACTTAAGCTTTTCATTATTTATCAAGTGGTCGTTCAAGAACCTGTCTTGATCTATGCGTTGATGATGACAGGAGTAGCCATTTATCATCAATGGTGGCTAACAGGGTTAGCAATTTTAATCACTCAGATTGTACTCCTGGCCTTTGCCGCCTGGCAGTATTATCTGACAATACAGGCACGCCAGCCGCGCTGGAGTCTAGTCTTTCCAGGTGTGCAACTACCTGCGTTCTATCCTTTGTTTTATATCCAAAAGATTTTCGCTGACTTAAAACTGGTCCTGTTAGCTACCAAGATTTTTGGATGGTGTGCCATCGTGGGTTTTATGCAGATAGAAAGTGCTACTAGTGATGTTAGGATACCTCTTTTAGGCTTCGCATTTGCCCTGCTCGGGCACCTGACTCTTATTTTTGAATTCCGAAAAACAGAAGATACCCAGTTGGATTGGACACGCGCTCTTCCATGGTCGGTTGGATATCGCTGGGTATTATTGCTACTTACGTACTCCCTGATTCTGCTGCCCGAAATACTCGTGATTTCGGTACGCTTCCCTGAGTGGTACGCAGGGCCAGTTGCCTGGTGGTCAGGCACAGCATTTTGTATGCTTCTGCATAGCCTCCTGTATCGTCAAACATGGTCGATGGATCAGCTAATCCGGCAGGGTTTTGTGCTGTTTTTACTATTCTTTGGAATGGCAACTGCCCGATTCTACCTGTGGGGTGCCGGAATAACCATGGGCCTGTCATGGATACTTATGAATCGTAATTTTCTACGAATTGACCCCTCGGCACCCAAAACATAGTGGTAGGTTCTGTGTTAGTTAAGACAAGTAAACACTATACCCACCATGTTTTCTTTTCTTAAAAAAGATCCTATTAAGTCGCTCGAAGAAAAACGTAAAAAACTACTGGAAGAGGCCATGCACATCCAGCGTTCGGGAGATTTGAAACTTTATGCGGTAAAAATGGAAGCCATCGATAAACTGGAGAAAGAACTTGAAAATCTTCAATCTGGAAAACGGTAAACGACTGATTGATTCCCAGTCAGTCATTTTTTGGTTTCGAAGAGATTTACGTCTCCAAGACAACACAGGCTTGTATCATGCGCTCAAAAATCACCCAAATGTTGTACCCATCTTTATCTTCGACACGCAGATTTTATCCAAACTGGAAGACAAACAAGATAAAAGAGTAGCCTTCATTCACCAGAGTCTTCAATCCCTGCAATCTGAACTGATCAGCCATCAAAGCAGTCTGGTAGTTTTTCATGGCGACCCTCTTGAAATTTTTCGGACCCTGTCACCTCAGGCGGTTTATACCAATCACGATTATGAGCCATATGCGATCAGACGAGATGAGGCCATTAAAAAAATTTTAGAAAAAAAAGATTGTGCTTTCCACACATTCAAAGACCAGGTGATCTTTGAAAAGTCGGAAGTGATGAAAGATGACGGCAAACCATACACCATCTTTACCCCTTATTCACGTAAATGGAAATCTCTCCTCCAACCGGATGCATTTAAGAGTTACCCATCAGAAAAGTTCCTGCATCAATTCAAAAAAACACTACCGATTGCCATTCCTACGTTACCAGAAATAGGTTTTATCGAAACATCCCCAGATTTTCCAGAACGGGTGATCAAACAATCCATTATTGCCGAGTATGACAAACTCAGAAATTTTCCGGCCATCCGTGGTACCACACGGTTAAGTGTGCACCTTCGCTTTGGCACGGTGAGTATCCGAAAATTGACAGAGGTGGCGCAAAAGAAAAATGAGACCTGGCTAAACGAATTGATCTGGCGGGACTTTTATCATATGATTCTCTGGCATGCTCCCCATATTGTTACGAAATCATTTAAGCCAGCCTATGATAAAATTGAGTGGCGAAATAATGAAAAAGAGTTTGAGGCCTGGTGCGAAGGAAAAACAGGCTATCCGATTGTTGATGCCGGTATGCGCGAACTTAATATTACCGGTTTCATGCATAACCGGGTGCGTATGATTGTGGCCAGCTTTTTAACCAAGCATTTACTGATTGATTGGAGATGGGGAGAAGCCTACTTTGCTAAAAAACTATTAGACTTTGATCTGGCCGCCAACAATGGGGGATGGCAATGGGCCGCCAGCAGCGGGTGCGATGCGGCTCCCTACTTTCGGGTGTTTAATCCGCTTCTTCAAACAGAAAAATTTGATCCAAAGTTAGAATACGTAAAAAAATGGATTCCGGAATTAGGCACTCCATCGTATCCCACTCCCATAGTGGATCATAAACAGGCACGAGCACGTGTATTAAAAGTATATAAGGAAGCACTCGGATAATTCACGATCCACCATTTCCATCCATTGTCGCTATGAAAATATTACTAACCGGCTCCACAGGATACATCGGGCGAAGATTGCTTCCTGTTTTGATTGAGGACGGGCATGACATTGTGTGTTTGGTTCGTGATCAAAGAAGATTTGATTGGGAGGACTTTTCCGATTCCTTTTTACAGAAAGTTAAGGTAATAGAGGCAGATCTAACCAATCCGGAATCAATGACCGATTTGCCCACAGATATTGACATCGCCTACTACCTCGTGCATTCCATGAGTTCGTCCCATGATGATTTTTCATCTATGGAAGCTCAATCAGCCAGCCATTTTGTATCATATATCAGCCAAACCTCGGCTCGTCAAATTATTTATCTGAGCGGAATCGTAAATGCGCAGGATTTGTCGGATCACTTATTGTCACGCAAAAATGTAGAGTCCATTCTTCGGACTTCCCCTGTGCCGCTAACGGTATTGCGTTCTGCCATCATCATAGGATCTGGAAGTGCTTCGTTTGAAATTATCCGTGATTTGGTTGAAAAATTACCCATCATGATTGCTCCCAAATGGTTGAAAACGCGCTGTCAACCCATCGGGGTACGAAATGTTATTGAATATTTAAAAGGTGTGATCCTATTGCCTGAAGCATATGGTCAAACATTTGATATTGGAGGTAGTGATATCCTGACCTATAAACAAATGCTTCTCTCTTATGCAAAGGTTCGTCAATTGAAACGCTGGATCATTACCGTGCCGGTATTAACCCCTAAACTTTCATCTCTGTGGCTGGTCTTTGTGACCTCCACCACCTACTCCCTTGCGCGGAGTCTGGTGAGTAGCATGAAAAATGAAGTTGTTTGCAGTGATAGTCGCATTCGCGATCTGGTGCCGATTGCTATTCTAAGTTATGAGGATACACTGCGGCTGGCATTTGACCGAATCAGTCAGAAAAATGTTGTTTCCAGTTGGAAAGATGCCATCGGGTTGGATACTCTTCCAAAAGACTTTATGGATAACATACAAGTACCGGGTCATGGCGTGTTTACGGATAAACGTTTAAGAGAGTTTGATCGACCAACCGGGCAAGTAATTGAAAACATCTGGTCCATTGGCGGAGAGCGAGGATGGTACTTTGGCAATTGGTTATGGCGTATCCGGGGAGTTCTGGATAAAATGATTGGAGGTGTTGGTCTGCGCAGGGGTCGCAGGAGTCCACATGAACTTAAAACAGGTGATGCGCTTGACTTTTGGAGAGTTCTGGTAGCCGATAAGGAAAAGGGCCGTCTCTTGCTTTATGCAGAAATGAAACTACCGGGAGAAGCGTGGCTTGAGTTCAGAGTCAAAGAAAGCCCCGGTCGGAAAATACTGACGCAGACAGCAACTTTTCGTCCATTGGGAATTTGGGGTCGTGTGTACTGGTATGCCGTACTTCCCTTTCATGGATTAATCTTTCCAAAAATGGCAAAAAACATTGTCAGTCGATAGGTGTTTAATATAATATGAAAGTTTATCACCTCAAGCGAACTCAGTTTCTACCGATCGGTCTCTCCGAAGCCTGGGATTTTTTTTCAACTCCTCGCAATTTGTCCAAAATTACACCGGAACATATGGGCTTTAAAATCATTTATATCTCAGGGGGTGACAAGACTTACGCTGGTCAAATCATCCGGTATAAAGTCAGTATTCTTCCTATGATCACTGTCCATTGGATGACTGAAATTACACATGTTCAAAAGCCTCTTTACTTTGTAGATGAGCAGCGTTTTGGTCCATACGCATTATGGCATCACCAACATTCGTTTAAAGAAGTGGAAAACGGTGTAGAAATGACAGATGAAGTTAACTATGCCATCCCCCTGGGAATGCTGGGGCGTTTGGCTCACTGGATTTTTGTGGGGCGAGAGGTAAATCGTATCTTTGATCATCGGTACGCAGTGCTTGAAAAGTATTTCGATAAGGCTGCGGTGACCAAAAGTGCATAGCCGAAATTTGGAGTATGGAAGAAATCACGGGATGGGTAATTTTTTGGTGTTCGCTGATAGCGGTTGGTACTTTTTTAGTGTGGGAAGGAGTTGCCTGGGTAACACATAAGTATATTATGCATGGATTGCTTTGGACCTGGCATCAATCACACCATACCGTTCATGATCATGCCTTGGAAAAAAATGATTGGTTTGCGGTGGTCTTCAGCATACCCTCTATCGGACTATTTATTGTCTCTACTACGATTTATCCGAGCCCTTATTTGTTTGCCGTGGCTTTTGGAATTTTTTGTTATGGATTATTCTATCTGGTTTTTCACGATATCATCGTTCATCAACGAGTAAAATGGCGTCCTAAAAAAAGGACGCACTATCTCAACCGCATGATCCATGCTCACTATGTGCATCACGCCAGACACACAAAGGAAGGATGCGAAGCTTTTGGTTTTTTATATGCGCCCAAAAAATATGATAAGGATAATCTGGAATTGAAGAGAAGCCGGCAGGCTACGCAGTAGTTTATGAATTCCAAATACACCTACCTGCTTGTCAACAGTCTGAGTCTATTTTTTCCTCTCGTATTTTCGTTTCTTCCCCAAAACAAGTTTTATACCCGATGGAGGTACTTATGGCCAGCCATTGTCATTCCGGCTGTTTTTTTTATTGCCTGGGATATATGGTTTACGGAAATGGGAGTTTGGGGGTTTAATGAAAAATATATTCTGGGCGTCTTTTTCTTTAATCTTCCGGTGGAAGAAACATTATTTTTTATCTGTATCCCTTATGCCTGCGCCTTTACCTATCATTCCATTAATATTCTTTCCGGTAAAGACCGTGTAACTCACCGAGCGAGTCAAATCATTACAGATATCCTATGCATTTTCCTGATAGTGACCGCTATTATTAATCTGGATAAATGGTACACCGCCTCTGCATTTATGGTATGTGCCATTTTATTGCTGTTACATCGCTGGGTTTGGAAAACCAGCTATCTTGGCCGATTTTACTTCGCTTTCGTTTTCATTCTTGTACCCTTTTTTATAGTCAATGGTATATTGACTGGTACTGGCATACCAGAGGAAGTTGTTTGGTATAATCCAAATGAGTTTATGGGATTCCGGATGGGGTCCATACCTTTTGAGGATACCTTCTACGGAATGGCATTATTGCTATTCAACATAACAATCTATGAAGTCTGTTTACCGAAAAAGACTAAAGAGAAATAAGCATCCAGTCTTCAGTTCCACCAGACTTTTTTTTCTCTAAACAAAACGGTAGGCCGTCTGTTGATAATACACCTCTTGAGGCATGAGCACTGTACTCGGAAAATCCGGGTGATTGGGAGAATCCGGAAAGTGTTGAGTTTCAAGACACAGGGCCGATCTATACGTATAACTCTTACCATCCTTGCCTCGGTCCTTACCATCTAAAAAATTGCCCGAGTAAAATTGCAAACCCGGCTCGGTAGTCCACACTTCCATCACTCTTCCACTCCCAGGTTCCTCCACCAGTGCTGCCAAAGCAAATTCATGATCTTTTTTGTTCAACACCCAATTGTGATCATACCCTTTGGCGAACTTCAATTGATCGTAACGCCAGTCAATTCTTTCCCCAATGCGCGTAGGCTGCCGAAAATCACAAGGTGTGTCGTGTACAGAAAGTAATCTTCCGCTGGGGATTAGACCTTCGCCAATTTCACAAAAACGATCAGCGTCTATCGTAAGTATATGGTTTTCAATCGATGGGTCTCCTTCTCCTGCCAGGTTAAAAAAGGAATGATGTGTAAGGTTAACAACGGTTGGAGCGTCCGTTGTGGCCTTATATGTTATCACGAGTTCATTTGCTTCCGTAAGTTCGTACCTAACTTCTGCCTTCAGATGACCGGGAAATCCACCATCGCCATCCGGGCTTTCATACCAGAGCCGAACCCCGTTAGTTTCCTCGCTCATGCTCCATAGTACCTGTTGAAATCCGGACGAACCGCTGTGTAGCGTATGCCGGTCGTTGTTTGCCTCCAGTTGATAAACTTTACCATTTAACGAAAAGGTGGCATTTGCAAGACGGTTAGCGAAGCGGCCAATGGTAGCTCCAAAATAAAGATTGCCTGAGAAATACTCTTCGGGGGTGTCATACCCCAAAACAATGTCTTTAAACTGCCCTTTCCGATCAGGCACCCATAGCGACATTAGCCTGGCTCCGAAGTTAATAACGGTCATTTGCAAGCCGTTGGGATTTTGAATGGTTGCTTTCTTTAACTGGCCTGGCGAATGCACTTTGACAACTTTGATTAAGCTCTGGAAAGGCCTAAATTAACAATTATATCAAATTAAAACAGCTACCAAACTTTTTAGCCCGCTTTTGGGTTGTTATATTTGTATACTTAAAAAACTGAAATACTTATGGCATTTACACTTCCTGCACTCCCCTATGCATTTAATGCATTGGAGCCACATATTGACGCACGCACGATGGAAATACATCATGGTAAACATCACAATGCGTATGTGACTAACTTGAATACTGCTGTTGCCGGCAAACCGGAAGAACACCTGAGCATCGAGGAGATCTGTGCATCCATTTCAAAATATCCGGTGGCTGTCCGGAACAATGGGGGTGGGCATTATAACCACAGTTTGTTCTGGACCATCATGGGCCCCAATGCCGGGGGTGCCCCCAGCGGCAAACTGGCCGATGCCATTTCATCGGCTTTTGGCAGTTTTGATGAGTTCAAAACGAAGTTTAACGCTGCTGCTACCAGTCGCTTTGGATCTGGTTGGGCCTGGTTAATCAAGGACGCCAGTGGTAAACTGGCTATTACATCAACACCTAACCAGGATAACCCACTCATGGATGTGGCCGAAGTGAAAGGAACGCCCTTGTTGGGATTAGATGTATGGGAACATGCCTATTATCTCAACTACCAAAATCGAAGACCCGACTATTGCGCGGCTTTCTGGAACGTTGTTAACTGGACTGAAGTAGCGAAACGGTTCTAGATTTCCATTCTAAAAAGGCATGGAATTTTCCGGCTATGGATAATCAGTTGGTTATCGGTAGCCGGATTTTTTTTATGACCGCATTAACTCACCCAAAAGTTTAATCCCCTTCCATGCCTTTTCATGGAAGGGCATCCCATAACTCAATCGAAAGTAGTTTCTGAACTGCTGGGAGGATGAAAAAATCTGGCCCGGGGCAATTCCGATTCCATGTTTAAGGGCTCGCTTGTGTAGTTTATATCCATCAATTTTTTTATTCATTTCTACCCATAAGACAAAGCCCCCTTGCGGTCGTGTCACTTTCGTATCTTCCGGAAAATACTCATTCATAGCTTGTAAGTAATTCAGACTCTGGGTATGAAGGGATTTACGAAGATTTCGGAGGTGCAACTCATACCGGCCTTTTTGCAAGAAGTGAGCAATCGAAGTCTGCGCCAACGTATTTGTTGAAATATTATTCATTCGTTTCAGGCTAATCACCCGGTCTTTAAACCGGCCTGGAATCACCCACCCTACCCGGTAGCCAGGGGCTAATGATTTTGAAAATGAGCCACAATGTAAGACGAGTCCCTTCCTGTCAAACGATTTACATGTCTTAGGCCGGTTCTTGCCAAAGTACATTTCCCCATAGATATCGTCTTCGATGAGTGGTATCTCTTTCTTCGCCAGAAGCTGCACCAGCTGTTTCTTTTTATCGTCAGGAATGCAACTCCCTACCGGATTATTAAAATTGGGAACAAACAAACATGCCTTGATATCAAATTTAGGAATCGCCCGTTCGAGATAGTCCAGATCAATCCCTGTCACAGGATCGGTGGGTACCTCCACCACGTGTAACCCCAGACTTTCCATGACCCTGAAGATACCATAATAGGTTGGGCTTTCGGTTGCTACGGCATCACCGGGTTGGGTAACCGCTTTGAGGCACAAGGCCATAGCCTCCATACATCCAGCCGTTATTACCACGTCCTGTTCGGTTAAAACGCCTGCCCAGTTAAATCCTAACCTCGCTATTTGTTTGCGCAACTCTTCGTTTCCTTGCACGTGTTCATACCCCAGACAGTGATCTTTTTCATGATTGAGGCAATGCACAACTGACTTCTTGAGCTTGGCCACCGGAAGCAAAGAAGGATCTGGAGCGCTCACCGAAAAGGAGGTGATTTTAGTAGAACGTAAATCGTTATAGACGCTGGTAATCATATCATCCAACGTCACCGGATTGACTTGATCGGTGGGTTCACAGCATGCTGGTATTTCAAATGTGTGCTGGGGTGAAAACTTTACATAGTATCCGGATTGAGGACGCGCCTCTATCAATCCCTTGCTTTCCAAATGATAGTACGCCTGAAACGCGGTACTCAGGCTGATCCCTTGCTCCTTGCTTAGAGCCCGAACGGAAAGAAGCTTATCTCCTACTTTGAGCGATTGACGTTCAATTAAGTGTTCAATCCGTTCAGCTACCTGATGATAAAGATGATCGGGTTTAATTTCTGTTTCCATGTCATTCGAATCTCTGACAAATGTACGAGAAATTCTGAACTGATATGCTCAAAATAGTTAAAACTGAAACTGTTATGAATCCGTTAAAACCCTCAATTTTGAATTACTTTTATTCCTCGCAAAAATTGAATGAACCGGCAAAGATTATACTTAACATGGGAGGATCATGGCAGCTATGAAAAATGAAAAAAAACTTCTGGCCTATCTGGCATTGGGTGCTGTTTGCATTATCTGGGGCACAACCTACCTGGCTCTCCGCATAGGCGTCACTCAATTTCCTCCGTTTTTGTTTTCATTCATCCGCTTTGCTTTTGCGGGTCCGCTGCTATTAATAGCCATGCTTACATTTGGAAAACAAAAATGGCCGGACAGCAAAACGCTTATGAATCAAGCTGTCTCCGGAATCTTTATGGTGACGTTGGGGATCAGTATGGTGGGATGGGCAGAAGTTTATATTTCCAGCGGAGTAGCCGCTATCATTTGTTCCATGATGCCTGTATGGACCGTTCTGATTAACGTAACCGTTACCCGGGATGAAAAACCAAATGCGTTAATCATACTGGGATTGGCCATCGGATTAAGTGGCATTGTTATGATCTTTGGAGAACATCTGAAAGAATTTTCAAACCCTAACTATTTACAAGGTATCGTATTGACCTTTCTGGCAAATCTGTGTTGGGCTATCGGAAGCATCTGGATCAAAAAGAAAAATCAGGAAACAAATCCTTTTTTAGGAGCAGGTCTGCAAATGACGTTTGGGGCTTTGGCCTTGATACCCCTAAGTCTTTTGCTGGACGATTATTCAGCTATCCAATGGACAGATCAGGTGGTGTACGCTCTGGTCTACATGATTCTGATTGGCTCAATTGCCGCTTATGCCTGCTATTCTTATGCAATCAAAAAACTGCCGATGACACTAGTCTCCTTGTACGCGTATATCAATCCTATTGTCGCAGTCATCTTGGGCTGGCTTGTACTGGACGAAATTCTCAATCAATGGATTCTGCTAGCCATCTTCATCACGCTGGTAGGAATCTATGTTGTCAATCGGGGGTACCAATTAAAAGATTCCAGTAGTCAGGAAAGTTTATGGTTTCGTTTGAGAAAATCGATAAAGATCAGATACGATGGCAGAAGTTAAAATAATCGTCTACCAGGCGAGTCATCAAAAATATTTTGAGTCTTTGAATCGCTCCTGGATTGAAAAGTTTTTCTGGATGGAACCCATTGATGTGGCCGTTCTTCAAAACCCGGATACACACATTCTTCAAAAAGGCGGACAGATTTTTATGGCAGAATGCGATGGTCAGGTGATTGGCACCGTAGCCTTAAAAGCAGTTTCGGAGAACATTTTTGAATTTACCAAGATGGCTGTGGATGAAAAGTTCCAAGGTATTAAAGCCGGAGAAAAACTGGCTTTGGCTGCTATTCAGTATTGTCAATCAAAAAAAGCCAGAGCCATCATTTTATACTCCAATACCAAACTCATTCCAGCAATTACCTTATACCGAAAGCTAGGATTTGCCGAAGTGCCGTTGGATGGGATTTATGAACGAAGTGATATTAAAATGGAATTAACGCTTGAAGAAGATGTTTAGTCAAACCATCCGGTCGTTACTTCTGCGCGACTTACAAAAGCTGCAACATGAGATTTCTTCTTATCAACAGGAGGCGAACTTATGGAAAACCGATAAAAATATTACCAATTCGGCCGGTCATCTTTGCCTTCATCTGGTGGGTAACCTGAATACTTACATTGGAGCCGTTCTGGGAAACTCGGGGTACATACGTGATCGTGAGGCAGAATTTTCCAGGAAAAATGTTAGTCAAACGGAACTGGTAGAACAAATCATTTACACCCGCCAAATGGTTGATCAAACGTTACATGAGATAGATGAAGCTCAACTGGAAAAAGATTATCCACTCCTGGTGTTACAAGATCGAACCACCACCGGGTATTTTCTTGTGCATCTCGCAGGTCATTTGAATTATCATTTAGGTCAGATTAATTATCACCGCAGACTTTTGGATGTATGAATACAACACTTGCCCACGATCATCAGAACCTCCAAAACCTATTAGATCTTGCAGCCGCTGAAGCATGGCATCACATTCAGAAACAAGGTGATATAGCTCCCGGTCGGTACATAGCAACTCTGGAACATCCATCGCTCCCTACGACCGGTATGGGTGCAAAAGAAACACTGGCACTTTTTGCTGAGAAATTTGCGCCTGCCGTTAATGGAAGTGCCGGACCTCGCTATTTTGGATTTGTAACCGGTGGATCAACGCCCGCAGCTCTCATGGCCGACTGGTTAGTAAGCGCCTACGATCAAAATGCGTGTGGAAGTAATGATTCTATTGCTCCTCAGATAGAACAACAAACCATCCATTTTTTTCGTGAGCTTTTCGAATTATCCGCTGATTACTTTGGGTCGTTTGTCACAGGAGCCACCGTCTCTAATGCGGTCAGTCTTTCACTGGCCCGACAATGGGTAGGAGAACAACATGGTATTGATGTAAGTCAATCAGGGCCTCGTAATTTGACCATAAGGGTGGTGAGTGGCACGGCTCATTCCAGTATTTATAAATCCCTGTCTTTTTTGGGAATCGGACGAAAAAATGTTGTGGTTATCGATTCTCTGCCCGAACGTGAAGCTGTTGATGTTCAAAAACTAGAGGCTTATTTACAATCCCTGGATGGGCAGCCCGCTGTTGTAGTGGCCAATGCAGGTACGGTCAACACAGTAGATTTTGATGATCTCGAATCTATTGGTGAGTTAAAAAATAGGTATCCATTTTGGCTTCATGTCGATGCGGCCTTTGGAGGTTTTGCCGTTTTATCCAAAAACCATCGCCACCTGGTTCAAGGTATGAACTATGCTGACAGTATCACGATAGATGCTCACAAATGGCTAAATGTGCCCTATGATGCCGCCATGCAATTTACCAGACATCAGTCCCTCCAATTAAAAGTATTCCAAAATAGCGCAGCCTATCTGGGCGACCCTGAGCAAAGTCCTGATTTCTTTCATTATACACCCGAAAACTCCAGACGGTGGCGGGCTCTTCCCTCCTGGTTTACACTGATGGCTTATGGAAAAGAGGGACATAGCGAAATTGTAGAACGAAACTGTACTTGCGCTTTCAAACTTGGCGAATGGATCCGATCATCCGATCATTACCAATTGTTGGCACCTGTCAGAATGAATGTGGTGTGTTTTGCGCCTACCGTAGAGGCTACTCTGGAAGACATTAAAGGATTGTTGGCTCGCATTCGTGATGACGGTCGGGTATTTTTTACGCCTACTGTCTATAAAGGTAAAGCTGCCATCCGGGCTGCCGTTTCTAATTGGCAAACAACGGAAAAAGATGTAGCGATTGCCATTCGTGTTTTATCTGACATTCATGTATAAACAGGAATCACATCGGAGAAGAAACATGGCATTCAGTTTATCTCCAACGATATAATTCGATCAAATTTTAAATATCTTTCGATTCAATAACCCATCGCCCCATGACTGTTCAAACTATTTCTGTACAACGAATCCAGCAATCTCGTCTGCAAGAGATTGACTTTACCAATCTGGGATTTGGCAATCACATTTCTGATCATATGTTTTTGGCTGATTATGCTGATGGAAAATGGGGACCTGGGGCAGTGATACCCTACGGTCCGCTGCCGATGACCCCGGCCATACTTTCACTTCATTATGGCCAGGCAGTGTTTGAAGGAATGAAAGCCTTTCGGATGAGCGATGGTAAGGTCACCATCTTCAGACCGCAACGACATAGCAAGCGCCTCAATCAATCGCTGGAAAGAATGTGTATGCCCTCTGTTCCGGAAGATTATTTTATTGAAGCTTTGAAAGCGGTTATCAAAACAGATGAAAAATGGATCCCCACCTCGGAAGGTTCGGCCTTGTATTTACGCCCGGTGGTGTTTGCCAGTGAATCACGTTTAGGCGTAAAAATCTCTGATGAATACAAGTTTGTTATTCTTACCAGTCCGGTTGGGCCTTACTTTACAAAACCGGTTCGTGTAAAAGTGGAGGAAACATATGTGCGGGCAGCCGAAGGTGGAACGGGCTTTGCCAAATGCGCTGGCAATTACGGAGGAGCTTTTTATCCAACCCAACTGGCCCGGCAGCAAGGGTTTGATCAGGTTTTATGGACAGATGCCAGAGATCATCAATACATTGATGAATCCGGGGCCATGAATGTAATGTTTGTTTTAAACGGAAAACTGGTGACTCCGAAGTTAACCTCTTCTTTGCTTGATGGCGTTACCCGCGATTCAATTTTAACACTTGCCAACGAATTGGGCATGGAAAAGGAAGAACGAAAAGTGAGTGTGGCCGAATTGAAGGAAGGTTTTGAAAAGGGAACATTGACAGAAGCTTTTGGCGTGGGTACTGCAGCGGTTGTCTCCACCATCGCAGTCATTAACATTCACGGCAAAGATTACACCTTACCGGAAGATCAACCCACCAGCTTTCAACAACGGGTGAAGAAAAAACTGAATAATATAAGGATGGGAACTGAACCGGATATGTACGGTTGGAACTACATCTTTTAAATTTAACATAGGCTGGTATGGACAAATTTCCGATAACTGATAAAACACAAATCACCCGATTGGCAAAGCGCGGGGCATATGATCGCGAAACGATATACGCCATTCTTGACGAAGCGTTGGTTTGCACAGTAGCCTATTGCCAGGATGGCAAACCGTTTCAGATTCCAACAGGTTTTTGCCGGCTTGGAGATAAGCTCTATATCCATGGATCTGTCGGGAGTTTTTACATGCGCGAGTTAGCCCAGAAAAAATTGCCCGTTTGTATCAGCGCGACTTTGATCGATGCCATGGTATTGGCACGATCTGCTTTTCACCACTCTGTTAATTACCGTTCAGTGGTTCTTTTTGGAACGGGTGAGGTGGTTTCGGATGAAGAAGAATTGTATCAGGCGTTGGAAGCATTCACCGAAAAAATGTGTCCGGGCCGGTGGGCGGATATCCGAAAACCAACAGCAGGCGAATGGAAAGCAACAATGGTTTTGTCTTTTCAACTACAGGAAGCTTCGGCCAAGGTGCGCACAGGTCCGCCCAAAGACGATGAGGAGGATTATAATTTACCAGTGTGGGCGGGCATTCAGCCCATCCAATTGGTGAGGCAGGCTGTACAGCCCGATCCGGCATTAAAATCAGGTATTCCACTCCCTGGCTATTTATCTTAACTCACTGTAAAGCAGGTATTTCCAAGGTATTTTTAAGGGTAAAATCCTGAAAATCAAATAGAAAACGTATCTTTGCCGGCCGGTTTATAAGCACCTGCCCACGAAAGGTGAACCAACTGGTCAGATAGTGAGTTTTTAAGATCAAGGAACATAATCAATTTACAATCATGGGAAGACCACCTGTATTACCAAAGAAGAAAAAGGACGGATTTTGGCTGGAAGTACGAAACAAAGGGGCCAAGTCAGGAACAATCCTGATCCGCGACAGTCATCAGGCGATGATGCAAGCAGCAAAAATGTATGAAACCACCAAAGATGTTCTGATCCTGGGTGAGCATAAAAATGGAAAAAGAGTAGAAGAAAAATCTACCAGAAAATCAAAAGGGGAGTAAATCCCCTTTTTTATTTATCTGCCGTTTCCTGCAATTCAAACCAACTACAAAATCGTTTCATTTTTTGTGCCATCGGCCTTACAAAAGGGTGCTGTGAATCGCGCTTCAATAAGGGAGAGTACATCCACCCGTTTTTTTCATCATTCCAGAAAACCAGGTACTTGTCATAGTCGATCAGAAGCACATCCATTTCATAAATCTCATTCCCTTCTTTGTCTATCAATCCGGTAAATTGAAGTAGTATCTGATGATTTCTTATCTGATCTCCTTTTCCACAATCCACCGTACTCAGGCGCATTAATAACTTTGTTTCCGTATTCCAGGCTTTAAATTTTATCTTTCGGGATTTGAATTCGTCCATTGCATTATCTTTAGACTCCAGCCATGAGCTAAAATAAGAAGGTATTTTTCATTATCAATAAATACTCCGGTACGGGTTTCCAATCCGAAGTGGAAGGAAAAATCATAGACACCTGTGCACAGGTCGGAAAAGTCTGTGAGATCCAGTACACCCAACACCGCGGGCATGCCACCGAACTGGCGAAGGAAGCAGCCAAGGCCGGGTTTCCGGTTGTTTTTGCGATGGGCGGAGATGGAACAGTCAATGAAGTGGCCCAAGGCTTGGTTCATTCATCTACGGCTCTGGGTATTTTACCCAAAGGTTCAGGCAATGGTCTGGCACGTCACCTGGGAATCCCATTGGATTTCTCTCAGGCCATCGAATTGATCAGGTCTGGTGAAACCTATGCCATGGATACTTTTTTGGTGAATGGCCGTCTTTCTGTCAATGTTTCCGGAATCGGATTTGATGGCCATGTGGCAGGAATGTTTGGTCAAAAGAGCAAACGCGGATTACTGGGATATACAAAACTTGTCCTTCAGGAATTTCGATCCTTCCCGGAATTTACCGTAACACTCCAGCACGATCAGCAAACAACCATCCGTTCAGCCTTTGTCATTGCGCTGGCCAACTCCTCGCAGTTTGGAAATAACGCAAAAGTGGCTCCTCTGGCTTCCGTGCGTGATCAATTAATTGATATCTGTTTGATTCGAAAACTGCCGTTACGGGACGCCCCTCTTTTTCTGGCGCGCTTGTTTAGCGGAACCGCCCATGAGTCTATCTACACAGAAACGATTCAGGCCCAAACAGCCATCATTTCCACTCAGCAACCCATCGCTTATCATATTGATGGAGAGCCCTTTCCTCCCATTCAGCAATTGACCGTTGCGATCCAGCCTCTTTCCTTACATGTGGTGCTTCCGACCGCCCATAAAAAGAAGATATAATTTGAGCAGATCACCCATGATCCGAGTCTTCGGTTTTTACGTTTATACCTTTCTAAAATTATACGTATGAAAAAACAATTCTATCTGATGCTCTTGTCTACGCTGATGAGTTTTCAGGCGCTTGCACAGTCGATCACCCAGCCACCCAATGGTGACAATCAAAAATCGAGTGTTACCCAAATGATTGGCTTAGTCAAGGTAACCATCGACTACAGCAGTCCGGATGTGCATGGCCCTAACGGTGAAGATCGCACCGGAAAAATATGGGGTGAGGTGGTTCACTATGGATTTATCGATCAAGGCTTTGGCACTTCCAAAGCGGCCCCTTACCGGGCCGGTGCCAACGAAAATACGACCATTACCTTTTCGCATGATGTGCAAATTGAAGGTAAGGATTTAAAAGCAGGTACTTACGGCCTGTTTCTGGCATTAGCAAAAGAGGGTAGCTCTCAGTGGATTTTTTCCAGGAATAACAGTAGCTGGGGCAGTTATTTTTATGATGAAAAAGATGATGCCCTGCGTGTGAGTGCTACTCTTCAACCCGCACCGTATACCGAATGGCTTTCCTTTCATTTCGAAGACCGCCAACCCTCGTCCACAGTTGCCTATCTGCAATGGGAAAATAAACGTATCGGATTTAAAGTAAGCGTTCCGAACATTCATCAGTTATATGTTAACAAAATGCGGGACGAACTAAAAAACAGTACTGGATTTGACCATCGCAATTGGGTGTTTGCCGCACAATATTGTGTAGCGAATAATATTAATCTTGATGAAGCTTTGATCTGGGCGGATTATGGAATCAGCGGTGCCTTTATTGGTGAAGAAAATTTTCTGACCGTGAGTACAAAGGCGTTGGTGCTTCGGGCCTTGAAAAGAAACACGGAAGCTAATGCTCTCATGGATCAGGCGATTAAGTTACCGACAGCCACAGTCGATGATATCTATCAATATGGTCGCTCGTTGATAAACGAAGGGAAAAATGCCGAAGCATTAACCGTTTTTAAGTATAATCAACAGCGCTTCCCCAAAAGTACGTTTGTCACTACACTCGGTCTGGCGCGAGGGTATGCAGCTACCGGTGACAAGAAAAATGCCATCAAAAACTGGGAGCTGGTATTGAAAAATATTCCCGATAACAGAAAACAGTTTAAGGCGCAATACGAAGAGGAGCTCCGGAAGCTGAAGGGTTAGCTACTTTATATCAATGATAAAAAAGTCACGCTACCGGTAGCGCGGCTTTTTTATTGTTAAAAGAGAAATTCTATCCAAGTAAATTGAACTGGTTGAAGTGATGGGTAAAATGCTTATTATGAAAAATTATCCATTCCTGATAATTTAACTGACCCATTGTTGGGTTAATTGGTTTATCTAATGGATTGCTTTCAAAATGAAGATCAAAATCTTTTAACTCCATTCTCAAGCGATCCTTCGCGCTACCCAAACTTGAGCATGCCAGAGGCAAAAGTCCTTCGGCAGGTAAAACCGGTGATTTGAAACCTATTGGCATTTCTTTGCTTGTTCCAATCACAAATTCCTTGATTTTCGCTTCCTTCTCACGAGAGTAATGTTGATGTTGTGGTTCTTTTCCGTTTGAAAATCTTACTGTTAAAATCAAATGCTCAACCATGTGCTGAGCTGTCATCGTTCCAAATATCGGCAAAGCAGCAGCCTTGAGTGGATTTAACATCTTAAGAATAGTATCTCGATCCAGAATATTAACCATGCTTCGTGCGTATGAGTTTTTGACTCCTTTTGCTCATATACTTGCAAAGAACTACCCTCCTGCTTTCTTTGCCTTGTAGCCTTCCTTTACCAAAAGGGCAATCACTTTTTCGCGTACATCACCCTGAATCAAAATCTCTCCGTCCTTACATGATCCCCCTACTCCACAACGGGTCTTTAGCATCTTCGTCAGCTTTTCAAGATCATCGGCAGTGCCTTGAAATCCCGATACCAGCGTCACTTGTTTTCCGGCTCGCAGGCTTCGATCTAAAAAAACTTTTAAGTTCTGCTGGTGGGCAGGAAGCGTTGATGGCTCATTTGGGCTATTCTCAAATGAAAAATCAGGGTTGGTTGAATAGACAACGCCCTGGCGGTTTTTCCAGTCGTTTTTTTTGCTCATTGTTGAAAAAAGAAAAGGATCATCAAAAACAAAAGTAACATACCGTTCACGATTCCCATGTTAAAGCGGGTTTCCACTTCTTTCGCTAAAAAAAGTCCAAATACACTAAACCCCAACATCAGCAAAGGTACAAAACTGAAGTTTCGGTAGAAGGTGGCGTATATTTCGGCCCGCTCCTTTGTTTGCTGGTTTTCAACTGCCAACGGTACCGAGAGAAGATAGCTCCGATAAATAATCACGTCACTTCCTAACCTGAATCTTCTCGCCAGCTTATGCGAAAGCTTGACGTTGGATCCATCATTCATATATAGTCTTCGTACATTGTCTACTTCCATTGACATATTCACTATTTCATCAGTTGTCTGGCGGGGTGGCAACAGGTAATCCACTATCAGAAATCCACACACCAAAAAGGATACCAGCAGGATCTTGTTCGTATACGGAAGCGATTGCTGCATATACAAAAACATTCGTTGCTGCGCAGTGGGCTCCTGACCTTTCCTGGGTTGTTTGCGGTAACGAGGATCGCGATGAACCGCCTGTGTTTGCTGAAAAATCTTTGAGTCATACTCCCTTCGGCTGGCAGGGTCGCTCAGCACTTCATAAGCAGCATTAATCTCTTTGAAGCGATCCTCCGCTTCTTTGGTCGGGTTCCGATCCGGGTGATACATCAAGGCCAATCTCCGATAAGCCTTCTTGATCGCATCGCCTCCGGCCGATACCGGTAATCCCAGAATGGAATAGTAGTTCTTCACGTACCTCAAAGGTAAAAAATAACCCCGCGAAATGCGGGGTTAGTAAGAAAGGTCATCTAAAAAGGATTGCTCAATTAAGCATAATCTTTAAGATATCATGACGGGTAATGATGTGCGGTCGTTCGTGTTCATCCCGTACTAAGATAGCCTTGTTGCTTTTCGTGATCATGCTGGAAAGCACATCCACGGTGCTATCCAGAGCTACTACCTGCATAGGTTTATCCATCACCTCACCCACCGGTTTTCCTTTAATGGTGGGATCTTCAATTATTTTTTCGATAAGATTAGTGGTGGTTACGCTGCCGACAAATTCATCTCCCTCCGTTACCGGTATCTGATCCACCCCTTCACGATTCATGATCGTGATGGCCTCTCCAATGGTTGACTTCTTTGAAACAGTAAACAGATGATCGTGTCCGTTTCGCATTTTCAAAATGTCACGAGCCGTGGCAAAAGATCGTTCTTCGAGAAACCCATGGTCTTTCATCCATTGATCATTGTATACTTTGGCCAGGTAGCGGGTGCCATGATCGGGTAACAAAATCACCATGGTATCACTCTTGGTCATCTGCTCACGGGCATACTCCAGCGCTCCGTGAACAGCCGAGCCACAACTCCAGCCTACAAATAATCCCTCTTCTCGTGCCAGTCTGCGGGTCATAATGGCACCGTCCTTATCCGTTACTTTAATAAACTGATCAATCACATCAAAGTCTACGTTCTTGGGCAGAATGTCTTCTCCAAAGCCTTCGGTGAGGTATGGATAAATTTCATTCCGATCAAAAATTCCTGTCTCTTTATACTTTTTAAATACCGATCCATAGGTGTCAATACCGATCGCTTTCAGATTTTTATTCTGTTCTTTCAGGTAGGTGGCCGTTCCACACATGGAGCCTCCGGTGCCAACGGTAGCTGCGTAATGAGTTATTTTTCCTTCGGACTGTTGCCAGATTTCCGGGCCAGTAGTTTCATAGTGCGCTGCCCGATTGGAAAGGTTATCATATTGATTGGGATAGAATGAATTCGGAATATCCTTGTTTAGTTTGCGAGCCACCGAATAATAGGATCTGGGATCGTCTGGCTCTACGTTGGTGGGACACACAACCACCTCTGCCCCCACGGCTCTTAAAATGTTAATTTTCTCCTGAGATTGTTTATCCGCCATGGTAAAAATACACTTGTATCCCTTCGCCACGGCTGCCAGTGCCAATCCCATTCCGGTGTTTCCGGAAGTTCCTTCAATGATTGTACCGCCTGGCTTTAATAGCCCGGCTTTTTCCGCATCCTCCACCATTTTTAAGGCCATCCGGTCTTTGGTTGAATTGCCCGGATTGAAGTACTCTACTTTGGCCAGATAGGTACCCGGCAACCCTTTAAATATCTTGTTGAGCCTGACCATGGGAGTATTTCCGATGGTTTCTACAATTGAATTGTAAATCATGTGTTTGAAGTAAAACACAAAAGTACAAAATCCAAGTACCTAAATTCCAAGAATTTCCTTGAGCCGTGTGTAGCCGCTTTTACTCACGGGTAGCTGTTTTCCATTTCGTAAAATGGCCAAATGTGTTTCTTTCTGATACGGTTCGATACGTGTGATCTGTGCCACATGAACCAGATGGCTTCGATGAATTCTGACAAACTGCTGCGGGTCTAGTGTTTGCTCATAAAATTGCATCGTTTTATTTTTCAGATAGATTCCTTCTGCCGTCACAATGTTTACAAAGTCATCGTTGGCATCTATATGTTGAATGTCTTGCACCGGAATGATTTTGACCTTATTTCCGGTTTTCACCACGATGCGGCTTTGTTGAGCGCTGGTGGCTGACATGGTATTCAATACCTTCTCCATTTGATCTGGCAGCGTTGGGGCGGTCTGACTTTTCCATTTTAGAATGGCCTGATGGAATCGGTCTTCCGGCACCGGTTTTAAGAGATAGTCAACTGCATTTGCTTCAAAAGCTTTGATGGCATAGGAATCATAGGCCGTCACAAAAATCACGGCCGGACGCTGATCGACCAACTCAAGCATTTCAAAACCGTTAATCTTTGGCATTTGAATATCCAGGAATACCAGATCGGGCTGATGCTGCTGGATGGCCTTCACTCCTTCGAAACCATCATTGCACTCTTGTACAACTTCCATCTCTGGAAAAGCACGTAGATAGGCTTTGATGATTTCCCGACTCAACGGTTCATCATCAATTAAAATTACTTTTGTCATAATTTTTCCGGCAAGGTTAACTGAACCGTAAAATGATTGTCGATTACTTCTGTTTGTATCAGATCATTGCGGGCATATAAAAGATACAGCCTCCTGCGCAGCCCCTGAAGTCCAAACCCGCTACCCTCCTGCGGTTGCATATCTGAATCAAAAGGATTGGAAATGGTGATTTGGAGTGAGTTACCTACTCGTTGGGTAATCATTTGAATCACTACTTTCTCAGTGGTACCATACAACCCGAATTTAATGGCATTTTCCACGAGTGGCTGAAGAAGCAAAGGAGGTATCAGCCAGAGTTTAATTTGTTCATCGACTTCTGTCTGAACTTCCAACCGATGCCCAAACCTCACTTTTTCAATAGAAAGATATAGGTTCAGATAGTTTAACTCCTGCTCAAGAGTAATCCAGTGTTCATCGGCCCGTTTCAGGGTGGCCCGTAAAAAATCTGACAGTTGTTGTACCATCTCCCGCGCACGGGGTGGTTGAATAAGGATTAAGGCGTTGATAGAGTTGAGGCTGTTAAACAAAAAATGGGGTTGAAGCTGTAATTGTAATTTTTGTAGTTCAGCTTCGCGGATCATCGTGGCGGTATCACTTTCATGTTTGGTTTCCAATTGTTTTTCAAGAAACAACCCATACATCAGGCTGATGGCAGAAATACTAAGCAGGAAAATCACATAAAAGGCAAACCGGACCGGCATGGCGAGCGAAAGAAAAATCAGATAGGCAGCGTCACTGATGACCCTTGAAATGGCTTGCTGAAACACGTAGGTGATAAACGCTGCCAACACAACATTCAATCCTATGGCATAAAAAAATTTGCCCGACTGCGGAAAATAGTTTTGAAGTACACTGCGTGCTGCCACCATGGCTGTCAGCAATAAAAAAACAGAAAGCCCGGCATCCAGGGAAGCTATTTTCCAATCGAAGCCAAACCAATAATACAACAGGGCGAAGGTTCCCACCAAAGGAATCATGATCCCCACGACCATGATGGGCTTGGATACAATGACTGATTGATTGGAGTTCATCATAAAAATGCTAAAGTACTATTTCGGATGCTTAGTTGGGTTGATGCTCCTTCCTCTCATCACATTTTTTTTAGCGATCCGATAAAAGGAGAAGAATTGTATCATCCTGGCAGATTTACATTTCGTTGACAAAAGAATAGGAGTCGTTATTCGGTTTTACTGGCGACTGAGTAGCCAATCTTTCGCCATGACCGATTGGGTTTGAATTTTTTGAACAAATTCTTCACCATCCGCCATATGCCAGGTATCTGAAAATAGTTCGCCTCCATCCGCGAGTTCATGTAATGGGTACATATTGGTTATGCTTACAAATTTCCATTGAAGAGGCACGCTTTTTTCATTTAAGATTCGGCACTCCCCCAGGCGGCCAAGTACATGTGCTTTCTCCCATGCCCAGGCCGGGTCATCCGCACGAACCAACCGTACTTGTTCATCAAACTGGTTCGTTTGCGAATGACCCTCGGGGATGATTTGATACAAAAATCTGGCAATGTACCATTTCATACTTCTGGCGTTTTGTTCTGGCAAAGCACTAGGTTTTAGTAACTTTTGATCTCTACTCCTCCAAAGAGTACAAATCCGGTGAGTACAATTTTCTTTTCAGGTGTGTAAGATGGTGGTACCATTCGTTTATCCTCTACCGAGCCTAAGATAGCGGTGACGTCTGATTTTAATTGCCAATTGGCAGGCATAATCAACTTGGCACCACCAAAGATCTGCACTACATCGATAATTACTGTGCCTTCGATATCTGCCTGGCTCAGATCAATCTCTGATCCACCAAAAATACATGTGGTCTGACCTCCCTTAAATGCCTTTGAAAAAATCTTTTGTTTGGTCCCTCCAAATACGGTGGTCATGTCAAAGTGATCTTCGCCTCCTTCATCATTCATCACAAACCCGGCACCTTGATTGCCCCAGGCTTTCTGCTGAACTTCAGACTTGGGGCCCAAAAGTGCTCGCCCCAGCACAAACGCTCCCACAACAATTACTCCGATCGGGAAGGAATATCTTCTAAAATTGAAGGGCAAACTTTCGACATCATCCAGAATAAAAAATGTACCGATGGTTAATAAGATCAACCAACCGATGCCTTTGAACCGGCTTTGGGCTCCTATCAACAATCCAATGGCCACCAGAAGCGATCCAAAGGAGAATACCCAATCGGGAAAATCAACAATGTCAAGTTTCTTGATTAACAAGAAACTACCGATACCGAGGATGATGATACCCACCCATACGCTGTTACTCAATTTGTTCTGTGCCATAATTTGTGTGATTTCTTATTCAAAGAAACGACACAAAAGTGGACAGGTAGAGTCAAAAAGGGCTATTGGAAGAAAATTGTCGGTGAAACCGGAGTTTTTGACCGGTGAAACCGGATTACTTCTTTAGTACGAGGGCATCGGCTGAGTACTTACCCGGGCCAGCGATCATTAATGTAAAATAGGGCAACAAGAATAGCAGGGCATGCTCTTTTTCCCCGAAAGGATCAGATCCATGGATAACGAATACCGCCACCAGCATACAGATGATCAGGGGTACAAGCGACAACCGTGTAAAGAGTCCTACAACCACCAGTAGGGAGCACACCAACTCAGCAAAAACAGTTAGGGCCAGTGATACGGGGGGTGTTACATGAAATGGGTCCGGCCATGTTTCGCTGCGTTCAGCAAAACCTTGAAATTTGCCCCAACCATGAATGATCATCAGTCCACAGGAAAGTCGCAGAACTAACAAGGCGAGATCGGTACCCCACGAACGCGAAGAAAAAAGAGAACGTAAAAGTTTCATCTCAAAGTAATTTTAAGTGTAATGACAGACGGAACCTCTCTATTTTCATATCTATGTCATTTTATTTTTTCAATAATGGTTTTGCTCAGCGGTTCAACCTTGGATCCAAAAAAACCAATGACATTTCCTTCCCGGTCAATGAGGTATTTTGAAAAATTCCACGAAGGAGTTTCGCCTGTCTTGGCTTCGAGCCATTGATACAGCGGATGCTTGTCACGTCCTTTCACAGACACCTTTTCAAACATCAGAAATGATACTCCATAGTTACGTTGACAAAAAGAGGCGATTTCATCGTTGGTTCCCGGCTCCTGCCATAAAAAGTTATTGGCCGGAAATCCCAATACGGCTATTTTTTCACCCCACTGTTCATGAAGCTTTTGCAACTCAGCATACTGCGGTGTATAACCACATTTACTGGCAGTGTTTACGATCAGAATATTCTTTCCCTTGAACTGAGTGAAATCTATCTCTTTCCCCTCCAGTGTTTTGATTTTAAAATCATAAATCGTTCCACTCACATCTTTTTTCTGACCGGCAGAGAGTTTTTTCCCAAGTAATGCTGCTAATCCCATAATGCCTAAAGTTACTAGTATCCAAAATACTTTTTTCATTTCAACTCGCCCACAATGGCAGCATCCAGTGGATTGACAGATGAGGCAAAGAATTTAACTGTACCGTCTGGTTTAATCATGTATTTGCAAAAATTCCAGGTGGGTTCCTTCCCTGTCTTTTCTTTGAGCCAGGCATAAAGTGGGTGCTGATCAGAACCTTTGACAGAAATCTTTTCGAACATCTGAAAAGATACTCCGTAGTTTGCTTTGCAAAATTCTGCGATCTGAAGATTTGTACCCGGTTCCTGTCCGCCAAAATTATTAGCCGGGAATCCCAAAATGGTCACTTTTGAACCATACTGATCATGCAGCTTTTGCAAGTTGCCATACTGTGGTGTGTATCCACAATCACTGGCGGTGTTAACGATCAGCAAGATTTTTCCCTGAAAGGCGCTAAAATCAATCACCTGACCATCAATAGCCTTGATTTTGAACTCATAAATTGAATGGGATGAAATCATCATGCACCAAAGGACTAAAACAAGTTTCATAGATTGGTTTTATTGATTAAACCCACGAGAGCGCAAAAGGTTATGGAAGCCGGGCTTGCAAGGCTTTTGCCTTATCCAGGGCTTCCTTGTGCGCTTCGATGCCATCATTTAATTGAGCCTGAGCGATCATCAAGAAGTTTCGGGTTTCTGCCTGATCTATGAGGGCCGGATTCGTGACCTGCTGGGTTTGATAATCAATGTAGGGACTCACAAAATCATGTAACTTAAAAAGCGCTGCCGTATATACCTCTTCAAATCGTTGAATGGATGTATACGTTGCATAGTACTCCGTCAGTTGCCCCACCAGCATCCGATCTCCCAGGGTACTCATCGCGTTTCCTTGCACAAGGGTCTGGTAGGTATTTGAATTCTCCGTAAACGTTTCCACGGACAAGACATTAAAAATAACTTTCCCCAGTGAATCTACCCCTTGGTTTTTGGATTGGAGATATTGACTGACGTGCTGGTGATCTCTTTCGAGACTTACCAGAATTTGAGAGCATTGCTCAATATCCTTGGCCACATCCGCCCGAAGTTGTTCCTGATAGAACCTGGCCAACGATTTTTGATCGCTATTCACCTTCCAGCTATTCAACTGAAAAGCAATAGTAACACCTACGATGACAATCGTCAGATCAAAAATTTTATTGATCAAAAGAGTCTTCCAGCGAATACCTGGTTTTTTCTTCTTTTTCCGGGACTTCTTTTTTTTCTTGGCTGGGTGAAACTCGGCAGGTTCGTCAATCATAGCACTTAAGTTGAATTTACGAAAGTGCAAAAATATTCGCGTTTTTAAAATCAGGTTATCGCGCGAGCACCAAACGGCCGGAGAATGTATAGGTTTTGCCTGCCTGCACCAGCATCAATCGGTAAATGTACATTCCATTAGACAAGTCATTTCCTTCATTGGAAACTCCGGCCCAGGAAAAACGGTTGGTTCCAACGTGCAACCGATCTCGCAGGGAAGACTGAAAAACCGGGCGACCATCAGATTGAAAAATTTCCAGCTTGCCATCGCTTGTTTCTGTGCCGAGAACAACCGCTTCAAAAAAGAACAAAGCAGAAGAAGGATTGGGTGATACCGACTGTAAGGAGACGACTTCCTCGGAAGAAACCACGAAGGAAATTTCGTACGGATCTGTACCGGAAGGATTACCGCTTGGATCCTGAGAATTAACTTGTAGGGTGTAAGAACCCGGTGTCAGATCAACCGGTGTAAATCTAACCTGAAAGGGGGAGGTTGCCGTAGCCGGATTCCATTGAATATCACTCCTGTTAAAATAAACTTGATAAAAGGGGCAATCATCCGTGTCGCAGGGAGATTTTAAAAGAATCGTGAACGCCAGCGTATCCGATTTCAGTAAAAAGGGGTTTTCGTCCTGAAGTTCCATCTCAATCAGAGGATTAGCCGATACCCAGTCTCCGTTCATCAACGTTCGCCCATCAAAAGTTACCCTCAACACCGGAGGAGTTTTATCACGTTGAATCGTTAAGTGCTCAGGGCGTGCCAGAACATTGTTTTCGTAATATAGTTCAGGTTGTACAAACGGGTTAACCATCACCGTCAGGTTGTTTACCCCTGCCAGACCAATGGTCGGAGAACCTACTTCAAAGGCTGTCTGCTGGCCGGGTGCCGGGGCTTTGATCTTCTTGTGAAACACAGCAGTGGTTCCTTTGGTTGTATTAAAAATTTCGGATCGCACCGTGAGCGAATCGGTAAATGAACGACTGGAAATATTTTCAAAAATCAACTGACTTTGCCACGATTCCCCCTCCTGTAGTGTCAATGAAGACTCTGCAGCACCAGGTAATAAAATCCCTTCCGGCACTCCAATGTACGTAACGATCCAATGGTCAAGCATGGCCGGTGTCAGATTGATGTTGTCCGTCAATTCTATCTCTAATCGCAAGTAAGGATACACGTGTGCGTCAATGCCTGATAGATCCGTTGCTACCGATACATTGGAAAGAATAAGTGATTCAGTTCCGGTTAAACTGCTACCATAGATATTCACGCGAACCATATCTGATGGTTGTTTCCCACTGGACTTCCAACGTAACGATTGCCAGGTCATCGCAGGCCCTATGCGACTGGATCGCATGGTGCCGCTGGTATTACTGGCGGTAACGGATTCGCTCACAGCCAGAAGTTGTTGGTTGGCCGGTGACGTGGCCGAACGATAAACGGTAGCTGTTCCTGCCGGTGAATCTTTGCGTCCCATAATAACAACTGGCTCACCGCTCTGTAAGGACGAGATCGTGCTGCTACCAATTCCTAACTGAGCAAGTTTCGAAAGAAGAGTACCATTCCAGAAAGCATATCCCGGATCTCCAATAGAAAATAGCATGACCGAATCACCTGCTTCAATATTATCGATGACAGCCGAAAGATCATTGCCCAGCCCTGTTTGTATTTCGCTCAAGCCAAAACTATTAATGACTTGTGGCTCTCTTCCGCAGGTCCGCGGATCCTGGAAATTAAATGGCAACCCCGGATATGGCACCAATGAAGTGCGTGAAAAAGCAATGATGTTAATCGTGTTGTCGCGGCATGGCTGACCTTGGGTGGCAAGATTATACTCAACTGAGTTGATTTGCACGGACACATTGGTCCGCGGAGTTGGATTGGCGCTGCCATAGGTGCGCACAAATAAATCTGCCGTTTTTTCTAAATACGAAAGTTGACGGGTCGTTTCATTTTTGACAAGACCACTCAATACATTATCGTACCATTGACCAAATTGTACTTGTCCCCATCCTTCATTGCTTCCTATTATGTAGACAAACGAATGTAACTCCCATTCCAGGCTCTCCTCGGGTTGAGGGTTGTTGATGCGGGTGCGCCAATAGTAAACAGTGGAGTCACGCGAAAGCAGCGTGAGTAAATGTTTGGCGATTACCTTCCCTGACACAGCATGGGATTGAAAAAACGGGCTGTTAAACTGAGCGGTTGTATCAATCTGTAAATCAAAGGATCGGGTATCCGCCAATGGATCGGTTATTTGCCACACTAGTTGAACTTGTGTTTGTTGAACAATCGCATGATCGGCCGGAAACAAGTTCTTGGTTCCGCTAAAGGGAAGAAAAAGATTGACGGAAGAATGGTTGTTCTCTTCACTCAGCTCTCCCAACAAGTTATCAGGATCCAGGATGGCCGTAAATCGGTTGGAACCAGAAGCAGTGATCAAATCATTATCAATCTTAAACACAACGGTATCTTGCAGCAAAACGGGATTAATCAATTGATGATAGACGAGCTGTTGATTGTTGTTCAGGGTTCGGATGAGCCGCAGATTGACCAGCCCCGGGCGAAAAGCACCCAGGTTTTGAACGACCACTTTCACCATCAGCGATTCACTGCGGGCTGTTAAAGGCTCGTTGTTGATGGATTCGATTTTGATGCTTCCTTCGGGCAGGGCATAATCGGGTTTATTGGTACCAAATAATGAAACTGCCGGATCACCCAACAGAACCATTTGTTGCACTTGAGAGATGCTGACCCGGTCGTTGGAGAACAATTGCAAATAGCGGGTGGCTACTTCTTTTTGAACGTCTCCCAAACCTTTGCGCAAAAAGACCGAATCGCCCAGGGCGATGGAATAAAACAAATCTGAATACGCCTTTAAGGTAGATGAAAAGCCAAATGAACTATGAGCGATAAAGGCACGGGCTCCTTTGTTGGGTGCTTGCATCCAATCTTCACCAAAGAGGGTTCCGGACGCAAAAAAGTTTCCGGCATTGCATCCGTTTACCAAAAACACCGGATACTTTCCAGGATTGTTATAACCCAGAGTAGCATTGGAAACAAAACCAATATCAATATCAATGGTGGCACTGCTGGAATGTCCAAAAAATGTAACCAGGTTCACGCCTTCATTTACTTTGTCGGATACATTGACCAACTCTACCGGGTTCGCTTCTCGTTTGCCAATCGTGCTGATGTTACCTCCCCAAAATTCATTTTCAGCTATCCCTTTAAATCCATCCATAAACTGACGGAAAGCGACCAGTTCGCCCGACTCAATACCGCCACTCAGGTGCAGACCCTGCTTCCGCCAAAGTTGATTGAGCGGTTGTGATTCATGCTCCTGAATTTTCGCTAGATATGAAAATACCTGTGCGCTGGTGGTGACCGAAAGTCTTCCGGTGGGAATAGCGGGTGCATGACCGCTGCCATTCAGGTTTGAACTAAACAGCATGTCTGATGCCGGAATCCCGGCTGTGGGAACCATTTCCGGCAACTCACCGGGGTTTAATGTTTTCCTCCGATAGAAACTTGCGCCCACATCTCGCCCCTTTCCGATAATGAAAAAATATCTGGGGCTACCCGTTCCTACCGCCCACCTGGCAAATTCGTACAAAGCCCTGCTGGACGACTCTCCGTAATTGAACTGGTTAAAAACTTCATCTATGTTTACCACCAGGGTATCATAGCCACCTCCGGCTGGGGTGGAACGATATCCTGCATAAGCCCGTGCACCATCGTTTAGTAACCGATGAGTGACAATCAGATAGTCTGCCGTTAATGTAGATAGATTTCTAAAACTTACTTTTTTAATGGTAGGCGTATGGGTTATCGTGGCATACCAAAGCCTACGTGTAAAGGTGGTGTTGTTTACCATAGCCCGCAGCGTTGATCCCTGAGTAGTGGTGCCAATGCGGGTGACGAAGTTTGCATCTGTGACATCCCACACACGCGCTCCAGCGGACGCATTTTCCCATTCCAGGTATGATTTATTAGCTGAGTTTGGTGCTGTATAAAACGATTTCTCGGTGACAGAAGCAGACTCAAAATTTTGGGGATAATTAATTTTAATATATGATACACTCACCCGATCACGCCCGCCTCCTACTCCCTGGGCCACAACACGGATGGTAACTCGTCCATCGATGGCAACATCGGATCCATTAAGCGCAAATACTATTTTATGTGTGTCGAAGTTTGAAAAGGTCTGAGTGCCGATCAATCGTAGAGAGGCACTCGAAGGCCCAGCCAGAATTTGTGTTTGGTGGGAAAGCTGATCTCGCCCAACCAGCATCACCTCCACCAACGGATTTCCGGAAGTGAAAACTGCGCCCGTTAGGTTGTCGATAACAAAGTCTTGCTGACCAGTGCATCCGGTATTACCAATACAAATGGTACTACCGGTCCAGCCTTCCCCTGTATCAAATGCCGATATGCGGATCACACCACTGATAGTGGTTCCAAAAGAATATTCATTTGTATATACATTCAGTCGCTCATCCAGATGGTGCAAATCCTTAGGGGTTCCATTAACATTGACTTCTGAAAAAGTAGCCATTCTCTTCCCCGGCATGCCAAATGACCAGGTCAGAAAATAGGCCGCGGTATCACTGTATAAATTATAGTATGGGTGAGGCTGCTGATTCCCAGGATATAATGCCGCATCGTTAGTACCGTCATTTCTTTTGCCAAAAAACTCTAAAAAATCTGCTGTGTTAAAAACGGCATCTTGTTCTCCTTCTACGTAGATGGCTTGCTCCTCCCCCCGGTGAAAAAGCTGGAGGGTGCGAGGGTCAACAGTTGCCAGTGGAACACCCGCATTTACCAGATCGGCATGGGTCAGACGGTAAATGGCATCCCGGCCAACGGTTATTTTATAATAAGACTGCCCGGGGTTGATCCAATCGTTGGCATACTGAGCGAAAGAAACGTTGAACTGGAGGAGTGTCAACAGGCATAACAAACAGAAAATCAAATGTTTACTAAAAATCCCGCTACGCATCATCATTTCATTGACATCCCTGAATACAGCTCAAAAACGATAAAGTAAGTCGGCCACAGACTTGGAATAAGTTGAAAAATCAAAAATAATGTAAAATTATTGCAAAGTACTTGGCCATACATAGTACCTTGTCCGTATATATTCCTAAAGTGATTCAAATGAGCCGCTATGAACCTTGAAAACACGCAGGTACAAATGAGAAAGGGCATTTTAGAATATTGCATCCTGCATATTATTTCGCGGGGCGAGGTATATGCATCAGACATGCTGGATGAATTAACGCAGGCCAGAATGATTGTGGTGGAAGGAACCTTGTATCCGCTCCTGACCCGGTTAAAAAACGCAGGCCTTTTGGAATATAAATGGGTGGAGTCAAAAGCCGGACCTCCCCGCAAATATTATAAATTAACCGATGAAGGTCACCGTTTTTTAAACGGGCTCACCGATACCTGGAATGACCTCGTACATTCGACCGATATGATTACGAACCGATCTAAAACCGCCTTATAAATTACCAACCCACGTTCAATCTACGTTGTTATGAAGAAGAACATCAGCATCAACATCAGCGGCATCATCTTCCACATTGAAGAAGACGGCTACGAAGCGTTGCGCAGCTACCTGGATAGTATTCACAAATATTTTATTGCTTTTGACGACAGCACCGAAATCATCGCTGACATTGAAAGCCGGATGGCCGAAATATTTTTGGCGCGACTGAACGAAGGGAAGCAGGTAATTACGCTGGAAGATGTGCAGGCGCTACAGGTTACGATGGGTAGTGTCAATGATTTTAAGGCTGCGGAGGCCGAAGAAGCCGAAACAAAAACGGCCAGTGATCATTCCAAACAAACCAGCGAAAGCAATCCGGAAGGAAAAACACCCATGCCCAAAAGCCTTTCACGCGATCAGCGTAGAAAGATACTGGGAGGTGTGTGCGCAGGCATAGCCAACTACTTTGGAATTGACAGCGTGTGGCCGCGCGTATTAACTGTATTACTTACCATTGCTTCCGGTGGTTTGTTTCTCGTGGCGTATATAATCCTGTGGGCGATCCTGCCTCCTTCCTTTGACCTGGAAGAAACTTCAACGGACCGTAAAATGTATCGGAATCCGGACAATAAAGTATTGGGAGGCGTGGCCAGTGGATTGGCTTCTTTCTTTGGCATTGATACCAACCTGGCTCGCGTTCTGTTTGTCATTTCTGTATTTTTTGGAGGTTTTGGATTTTTGATCTACATCATCCTCTGGATAGCCCTACCCGAAGCTCATACCATTTCGGAAAAAATACAAATGCAGGGCGACCCGGTCACGCTCTCCAATATCGAATCAACGGTAAAAAAAAATTTAAACGAAACGCAGCCCGAGGAAAGTACGCTTACTAAAATCGTGCTGTTTCCCTTCCGCCTGCTGGGAACTATCTTCAGTGCTCTTGGCAGCGCGTTAGGTCCGTTGTTTACTGCCTTGCTGGAAGGTATCCGGATTTTTATCGGTTTGGTGATAACGCTACTTGGCTTAAGTATGGTCGTCTCTGTACTCCTGGGCTTTGGCGTGTTGTTTGGCATGTTTAGCTGGGACACCGTCAGTAGTTGGTGGTGGGGCCATGAAGTTGACAGCCTCAGTTTCCCTTTTGAATCGATTCGTGCATCGTTTCCTACCTGGACGGCCCTTTTTGGTTTCATAGGAAGCTTGGTTCCAGGGGTTTTCATTCTACTGATTGGAATATCCATTATCGTCAAACGAATTGTTTTTAATCCTTTAGTGGGATGGAGCTTGTTTGTACTCTTTATTGTCAGCGCAATCTTCCTGAGCTTAAGTATTCCGGGTATTATTTTATCGCTGGAAAAAGAAGGTGAAGTGAAAATAGAACAAACCTATTCGCTGGCGGGTACACCGGTGCTCCGGTTGCGGGAAGTCGGGCTTGATAACTACGATGTGACGGATATTCGCATCAATAGCTATGATGGCAATGATATCAAAATCATTCAGCGGTTTGAAGCTCAAGGGCCTACCCGGTTAAAGGCCGAAGAAAATGCCCGCACGGTGGACTATTCGATCACCCAAAGCGATAGCGTTCTTACGTTCGATTCCAACATCAGTTTCCGCAAAGACACACCTTTCCGTTTTCAACGATTGCGTGTGGATGTGTTTATGCCTGAAAACAGACCCTTTTATCTGGAAGATGATCTTTGGAGATTGATTGACAACTATTGGCGATACGACTTTTATCAAACCACCGGTGAAAAAGTTTACCGGTTTGAAGAAGGGATATTGAAATGTACTACGTGTGACGCTCCCGAAAAAGACAGAAACGGGATAGCCGAAGAAGATCAATTTGGGTTAAAGGATTTTAAGGAGATTGAAATGACGGGCGTATTCGATGTTGCTATCGTGCAGGGAGACGAATATTCCATTGAACTGGAAGGAAACGAGTCGTTAAAAAATCTTTATACCATCACGACCAGCAACGATGTATTAGAGATAGCCTACCGGAAGTATAAAAAGAAGTTTTGGGAAGGCGTTTCAGCCGATCAACAAACGGTTTCCATCAAAATCACCCTACCGGAATTAGAAAAATTGAAAGCCACGGGAGCCGGCCGGGTTCGCTTGCGCGGATTTGATCAGGGAACACTTGACCTGGCATTTACCGGAGCCATGAGTGTAGACGGGCGCTTTAGAAATCTGGAGAACCTTTATCTCATAGCCGAAGGTCCAATGAACATCGATCTGGAAGGAAATGTAGACATGCTGGACGCTTCTATTACAGGTGCGACTCAATTAATGGCTAATCAGCTAACCGTAGCCAATGCCCGGATCGAAGCCAAGGGACTCGCGAACGCCAAGCTCAATGTGACACAGAGCATCCAAATGGATAAGGACATTACCAGTACCGTGAAATACACCGGAACACCGGAAGTCATTCAGCGGGATTAGGAGAAAACTACTTGGGGGGTTCAAAACAAAAGAAGGATCTGAAAGAGTTTGATGATCTAGTGGGTAGATATAGGCAATATTACACCGTCCTACACCCTATTTTATTCAAATACTACTTTCCGTTACTTTCTTACAAAAACATGATACTCTCCAGACACACTTACACAGAAACCCATGCCTGTTAAAAGGGCTATAATTGGTTGGGTACTGCCGGGAAAAATCTGTTCATGAAATTCAACGATGATCATTTTTGTTCGGGCAACCCATGATTCAAAATTGCGGGCAAACAACTCGCACTCGGCTCCTTCAATATCAATTTTTACTATATCCAAGTAATCTAATTGAAAATCAGTCATCAGATCGGGTATTGATTTTGCGGCAAAAGAGTTGGGTGTCCCTTCCGGGACCTCCATCACCTGATATGCCCAGGACTGACCGAGGTCAACTACTTTCAATGATTTGCCAGAGCTCCAAACGGCAGATTGAAGTACCTGTACGCCTGAATAACTTCTTGTATTCTTCTTTAATTGTTCAAAGTTCTCCGATGCCGGCTCCAGAGCAATAATTTTTGCTTCGGGGAAGCGGTTGGCAAAATAAACGGAGGCATACCCCACGTTAGCGCCTAAATCCAAAATGACCTTGGGAGTTCCTTCAAACGGAACTTCGTATTCTCTTCGAAAAAAAATAGCTTTAAAAGTCGGAATATCAGTCGTGCCCCACCTGAGAAAGATAGGTTGTTTTAAACTGCCCCAGCGAACACTACCTGGTTCAAACTTCATGTGCAGATAGGCCTTAATGCCTCCCCACCCAAGCGCTTTCCAAATCTGAATAAAATTAGTTAGCTTCATATTGATTACAATACTCTTATGGTCAAAGGTAAAGCAAATCATGTTAACTCGTGTTTCTTCACACTACTCTGTTGACCAACATTTAAGCGTTGTAGATGTAATGTTTTTAAAATTGTTCAAGGATCCTTATGGCGGACTATTCTTCGACACTCAAAAATAGAAAGGCAGGAATAAAATATTTTATTGAAACTTAGTTGTATCATTCTATTTTGGGCAACAAAGTGGCCAACTTATATTCATACACATTTTCCAGTCTCTCTCTTTGTTTCGTATAATATTGCCCAAACCCTCCGCTAAGCAATCTTTTTCTGTTGAACTGGTAACATTAACGGTGTATAAAACTGAAAATTTTAAAAAGAAGCCAAAGCCTGCCTTTCAACTTCAGGGTTCTAGGACAACCAATTGTCAAGTTTTGCTATATTTGATGCAATCGTTTTTCCATCGAAATTCTCATGAAAGTAACCGGTTTCACCATTGCGAGAAATGTAATCAAATATGACTATCCTGTACGAGAAGCTATACTTTCTATTTTGCCCTTATGTGATGAAGTAGTAGTGGCCGTGGGGAAATCGGAAGACAATACTCTTCAGTTAATCCAATCAATTGATTCTGCCAAAATTCGAATAATCGAGACCGAATGGGATGACTCTTTAAGGAAAGGGGGGCGTACATTTGCTATCGAAACGGACAAAGCATTTCAAACTATTGGATCAGACACAACCTGGTGTTTTTATATTCAGGCAGATGAAGTAATTCATGAGAAATATCTGCCCGTTATCAAAGAAGCCATGATTCGGTATCAAAACGAACTGCATGTAGACGGATTACTCTTTCATTACAAGCACTTTTATGGATCCTATGATTATTTTGGAGAATCGTGGCGTTGGTATCGGAGAGAAATACGTGTAGTACGTAACAACAAAAATATTTTTTCCTATAAAGATGCCCAAGGTTTTCGCAAGAAGCCAAATCAAAAGTTACATGTCAAAATCATTGACGCATTTGTCTATCATTATGGGTGGGTTAAAGATCCGCGTACGATGCAGGCAAAACGGGAAGGTTGGCACCGATTCTACTTTGATGATCAATGGATGGCTAACCATATGCCAAAGGTGGAGGAATTTGACTACTCTCAGGTTGACTCGTTGCAAAGATTTTCAGAAACGCATCCTTCGGTCATGAAAGACCGCATTGAAAGAAAAAACTGGGTCTTTAATCACGACCTCTCCATGAATAAATACTCACAAAAAGAAAAATGGAAGCGATTTATCAGTAAGTTGATTGGATATCGGATTGGTGAATATAAAAACTACAAAATTATTTAAGTACCATTAAGGTCAGATGACAACATTTAGAAGGCATTTTCAGATTACGTTTCATATATAGACTTCTTTGCTCAAAGTTTTATGTTTAATATTTTCAAAAAAAAGAAAGAGTTCTCAGAATATAGTTATACAATCTATTCTGTAAACCTTCCAGGCCTTGAAGCGGCAGAAGTTGTACAATGGTAAATTTCTGTTTAACTGTTTGTTTTAAGATTTTCTCCCAGTGACGATTTTCCCAATTTTTTGATGCCACATACTAACTGATTATCCATGAACATAACCCTACAATTTTTAGGAGCTGCGAAGAGTGTTACCGGATCGAAGTATCTTTTAGAAATGGACCGTTATCGAGTGATGATCGATGGAGGACTCTTTCAAGGCCTGAAGGAACTACGGTTGCGCAACTGGCAAAAATTGCCGGTTGATCCTGAAACCATCGATCATATTGTCATCACTCACGCACATATTGATCATATCGGCTACCTCCCTCGTTTGGTGAAAGATGGATTTCATGGAACCATCCTTTGTACTCATGCCACCAAAGATCTGATGAAAATCATGTTGAAAGATGCCGCGAAACTACAAGAGGAAGAAGCTCTCTTTGCGTTCAAACGAGGATATTCCAAACACGAAAAACCAGAGCCATTATTTTCCACCGAAGATGCTGAGGAAGTAATAAAGTTGGTGAAAAGCTTTCCATTTGAAAACCGTATTCCGATCAATAGCGTTAGCTCCGTTTGTTTTTATAACTCCGGTCATATTCTCGGATCAGCCATTGCGGAAATCACCATTCAAGGTAATCACCAGGAAAAGAAAATTGTTTTTTCAGGAGATCTGGGCCGGTATGATGATCCCATCATGTACGAGCCACAGGCCATTCACGAAGCGGATGTATTAATTGTTGAGTCCACGTATGGCGACCGGAACAATCCCATGGAAGATGTGGAAAAAAATCTTTCTCAGATTGTCAATGAAGTATATCCTCAGGAAGGAGCCATCGTCATTCCTGCCTTTGCCGTGGGGCGAACCCAAACATTAATTTATTATCTGCTTAAAGCGATGGCTTCCAAGCGCATACCTATCCTCCCCATCTACATTGACAGTCCCATGGCCATCAACGTCACCGATTTATATGAGCGTCATAGTACCCACCACAAGATCAAGGTGACTCCCCAAGGTCATGAACTGATGAGCATTTTTGACACCAGTAATGTGCACTTTTGTCGTACCAAAGAACAATCACAGGCGTTAAACCATATCAAAAAATCGTGTGTCATCATTTCTGCCAGCGGTATGGCTACCGGAGGCCGGATTTTGCATCACCTCTTCCACCGTCTTGGAAGGGAAGAGGACACCATTTTGTTTGCCGGTTATCAGGGAGAAGGCACCCGCGGGCGTGACATCTTAGATGGAGAATCCACTGTACGCATTTTTGGTGAAGACGTGCCCGTTCGTTGTCAGGTTCGACAAATTCATGGACTATCGGCTCATGCGGATCAGGAAGAATTATTGAGATGGCTCCATGGATTTAAAAATGAGCCTAAACGTGTTTTCATCACGCATGGTGAGGAACCTGTAGCCAATACATTTCGTGGTTTAATTGAAAAGGAATTGGGTTGGCATGCTACTGTACCCAACTATCTGGAATCTGTTTCACTCTTTGAAGGGATTTAAAAAAAAGCGTCAGGCAATTTATTGACCTGACCGAAGGTACTCCTTCTCCTGGCCTTTGAGTCGGAGTGTTCGGATGGCTCCTTTACGGGTGGGCCAATAAATAGCACCAAGCATAAGTATCAAAAGATAGAACACCGGCACAGATGAGGTATTTAAGAAAAGCTGGATGAAGGACGCTATCATGGAGAGGTTCAGCAAAAAACTATAGCGCCAAAGAGTCTTAAACCGGTAACCTTCCAGTCGGTCACCCAATGAAATTTTGGTCAAGTACTTTCGTGTCAGAGTTTGATTAACTCTCCAATGAAGAATAACCATTCCAAAAATCAACAAAGTCACTAAGCCCATGAGTATCCACAACTCTTGTAACCAAAAAAGTGTCCCACTAAAGGTTTGAAAGTACAACGGTGCCATAAAAGAAGCTGCAAACAGAATGACTATTGCCAGCATCATCCATAGGCAGAGAACAACTAGTCTGTAAAAAAATTCTCGGAGGGAACTGTACACCATTAGCTCTAAAGGTAGTAACAATTCATATGGCTACAAAGCAGATGCCTTTTACATAGCGATTGGCTTTACCCATTAACTTACAATTATTCTATAGGTTCAAGTAATAAAAAATATCCTGACACTTCGGGAGTATCAGGATATTTATAATTCTAATAAAGATACCTAGTATTTAACAGTTTTTACCTTGCCACTTTGGTCTGTAACTTCAAATGTAGGAGAACCTTTTATATGGGTCAGGTTGTACACCAGGCCAAAATTACCTGAAACGGTAAGATTCTTGTCAAGAATCATGGTGTCCTCACCATCATAGATTTTTACATTCAATTTGTCAGATCCCGGATGTACAATCGCCAACAGGTATTTCCCTGCCTCTGAAGTTTTGGCAATATGCACCCTATCGGCTATGCTAGGATAAGTTATGGACCTGTTGTTCACCGGAAAATGATACGTAATGGTATGCTCTTGCTTCCCGTTTTTGTCGGTAAGCTCTATTGTATAGTTACCATCCAACATGCCCGAAAAATTAATAGGTCTGCTAAATCCTTTTTCGCTTCGGATAACTTCGGAATACACTTCCAGACCGGCTTCATTAATGATGCGGAGGTTTACGCGTTCAGAAATTCCGCCCTCGTAAATCACCTTGAACACTCCTGGCTTCTGGCTTACGACCACCATCTGAGGTTTACCCGGCTTTCCAGCAAAAGCTGCTAGTGACATCATCATGGCCAACACCATCATTGCTACGTTTTTTGCTTTCATAGTTTTTCGTTTTTTGTTTCGATACAAATGTACGGGTGTCTCTCATGAAAGGACGATCGTTGTAAGTAAACTTGATTTTTAGAACAAAATAACGTTTGCATAAGCGAATCAATCTCTATCAAAAAGATAGGCTATTTGATGATGGGCGTACCGGGTCAAAAAAGCCGTTGCCAATAAAACGATTTACTGGCAACGATTGCATAAAAAGCTTATCACTTTAATCTTTCCATCCGGATAAGTCGCAAAAATCCTTTCGACTATAAGGCGAATAAGTATCCACAATTGTGTAGTCCAGATTTATGTGATCCGCTTCCCAATATCCCGTTCCTTCGATGGCAAATCCATTAACTACTTGATAGGGTATTTCAATCGTTGTGCCATATACGGATGCCTCCACCGATAGCCCTTCATCATACACATTATTAATCCGAATACAATGACTATGATTTGAACGAGAAAGCCAGATGGAGTATTGATAATAGTTTTGGTACTTCCGGCTATACTCGTCTACGCGATACGTGCCTGTCAATCTGAATATGTTGTCTGTGCCCGTATCTTCAACGTAGATAAATTCACATGCAGTCATGATGCTGGTGAATGTCAGAAAAAACAAAAGCTTTTTCATAAGATGATTGATTTAGTTCATCAATCATATGCAACGGGCAGGCCAGGTTATTCCCACGAAAGATGGTAGTTCTGCCAATCGCTTAAATCCCTTTCAAAAAGGGACAAAAAAAAACCGGATGCATCTGCACCCGGTTTCTATAAATTGGCATTCCGGTACCGGAAAAAAATATTTACCACCAACAACCACTACGAATGGAGTAAAACCAGTCGCACCGGAAATGCCAAGGCTATTAATCTACATTGTCATGTAGAAACTTATTATTTCCCAGTAAAGAGTTATCATCATTGAGATTGTAGCGTGAAATGAAAGACTCAGATGAGTGTGGTACGCCATTGTCCATTTTTACACCTCGCCTCAGATAAGCCGGAAGCGTCCACTTTTCACTAAACTCGTCTTTTGTCATCTCGGGTTTGGCTGATTTTGTGCGTAAACGTTCACGTCTTTCTTTGGCCTGCTGCTCCAGACGGGCTTTGGTTTTGCGGTATTCCATCATTCCTTCGTCATTAATGATTTGATCGGCACTGACTTCTTTACCTACCATAAACTCATCATCTTCGGTAAACAGACCGTCTTCCCCCTCCTCTTCTGCCGTATCATTTTTACGGAAAAGTTCAAACGTGTAACTCCGCTCTTCTTCTTTTTTATCTTCTTTCGGAGTGTTCTTCTCTTCCGAAAACAAAGGAATCTCTGTATCTTTTAAAACCGGTTTATCTTTATCCGTTACCACCGGAGTTTTTAGTTCGATCTCCTGCGTACGCTGGTTAACGGAGTTATCCACCGGGCCTCCGAATAGAGGTATTTGTGATTTGTCAAGTTCATGAACCTTTTTCTCTTCCTGCTTGCGCATCATGCGGCCTTCGGTTACAAAGCCTGTGGCAATGACAGTCACACGAATACAATCACCCAGGCTGCTATCCACACCATGACCAAAAATCACTTCCGCTTCTTCACCGGCCTGTACCTGGATATACTCGGTAATGGTACTCAATTCGTCCATTTGCAATTCTGCTTCATCTCCGGAAATGATGGAAAGAAGAATTTTCTTGGCTCCCATAATATCATGGCTATCCAACAGAGGAGAGGCTAATGCATTTTGAGCAGCCAACAATGCCCGGTTTTCGCCTCGCGTTTCAGCCGATCCCATCACAGCAGCACCTGCATTCAGCATTACGGTACGCACATCTTGAAAATCCACATTAACATACCCTGCTTGTGTAATAATTTCAGCAATTCCTTTCGCTGCAGTTGTTAATACGTTGTCCGCCTCGGCCCATGCCTGTCCTACGCCAAGATTACCATAAATTTCACGAAGCTTATCATTGAGTATCACCAGTACGGTATCGCAACTGGCGCGCATGGCTTCAATACCTAGTTGCGCCTGCGATTGTTTCTTTTTTCCTTCAAAGGCGAACGGAACGGTCACAATACCTACCGTTAAGATGTCCATATCTTTGGCAATCTTGGCGATGACCGGTGCAGCTCCTGTGCCGGTGCCGCCACCCATACCAGCGGTCACAAAAACCATTTTTGTGCCAGCCAGCATCTCACGCACCTGTTCTTTGCTTTCGATGGCCGCGGCTCGTCCTACCTCAGGATTAGCTCCGCATCCCAGTCCTTCCGTCAGGTTAACACCTAATTGAAGTTTATTGGGCACCGGGCTGCTGTTGAGCGCCTGTAAATCTGTGTTCGCCACTACAAACTCGACATCCTTGATGCCTTGTTTGTACATATGGTTCACCGCATTACTTCCGCCACCACCTACTCCAATCACTTTAATGATGGATTTATGGTGTTTGGGAAGTTCAAATTTGTATGATCCTGCTTCAAACATGACTTAAATTATTTAGTGGTTGTAGTTGTTCATTAATATTCATTTTTTCCATCCAGATCATCGATAAGAAGGCCTTTGGTCTTGTTCAGGATGTTGGTGAAGAAATCGCTTGTTAAAACCGGTTTTTTAACTTTTACTGTTGGTTTCGCAATTACTTTGGCTTCGCGGTAGCGTTCTTCACGCTCATCCAACGAGCGGAATCCTGCCAGGACCAATCCTACGGCTGTAGCATACATTGGACTCTTTACGATTTCCAATTTGCTTTTCCCGAGATGTTCATTCGGATAGCCAATGCGAGTATCCATCCCGGTCATATATTCTACCAGTTGTTTAAGATTCGCCAATTGCGACCCACCTCCAGTGATGACGATTCCGCCTGCTAAGCGATTTTCAAAACCGGAACTGATGATTTCCGTATGCGCCATCTCAATAATCTCTTCCATCCGAGCCTGAATGATATTTGCCAGATTTTTCACAGATATTTCTTTGGCAGTACGATTCCGGATTCCAGGTATCGACACTACTTCATTCGGGCTTGCCTCTTCCGCAATTGCCTTACCAAAACGTGTCTTTAACTGTTCCGCTTGTTTACCCATCACTTGCAAACCATTCTGAATATCCTTTGTCAGGATTTCTCCTCCAAAGGGAATCACGGCTGTGTGCCGGATAATGTTATCGTAAAAAATAGCTATGTCGGTGGTACCTCCACCAATGTCGATCAGACACACACCGGCCTCTTTTTCCTCTTCGCTTAATACTGCCAGACTGGATGCCAGTGGCTCAAGAATCAAATCATCAATTTCAATATTTGTTCTTCGAACGCACTTGTTTATGTTATTTATAGCGCTGGTTTGCGCGGTAATCACATGAAAATCAGCTTCCAGTTTTACCCCACTCATGCCCACAGGATCTTTGATTCCTTCTTCGTAGTCAACCGCATAGTCTTGTGGCATGACGTGAATGATTTCGCTGCCGGAAGGCACAACCATCCGATACATGTCATCCGTCAACCGGCTGACATCTTCAATGGTAATTTCCCCTTCCTTTGAATCGCGTAGCATGCTGTTATGATGAATAGAACTACGGATATGCTGGCCGGCAATACCTACGTTTACGACACCAATGTCAATACCCGACATTTCACTGGCCTCTTTCACGGCCTTTTCAATCGCCAGTACCGTCTTATCGATGTTGACAACGATTCCTTTAATGACACCCTCCGATTCTGCTTTTCCCATGCCCAGCACCTCGAGTTTGCCAAATTCATTTTTACGTCCTACAATGGCACAGATCTTCGTTGTGCCAATGTCAAGCCCTACAATTATTTTCTCATTTTCCATAGTTCTGCTTTTATTAGTGGTTGTTTAGTGCTTTCGTTTATTCTGCTATAACTTGTCCGTCATATTCCAGATTTACACGCTCGTAGGTGGTCCATCCTCGTTGCGGTAGAATTTCCTTATAAAATACCATGAGCTTTTTAAACTTACTTTCAATGTTTTCCATTTTTCCGAACTCTACCCGCTGACCTGTTACTTGAGGATAAATGATCACTTTCCCCTGGCTATCAATATCTAGTTGTGCAATTTGCGCCTGCCAAAATCTATCTTCATTTATATATCTGATCATATCCATTAATTGCCTTCCTTCTTCCAGTGTGGTTAAATCTTCTGCTTTCAGAAGTTGTTTAACAAATGCTCCACTGATCAGCATTACACGTGAGGTGTAATCTCCTGACACTCCCATCATGACTCCATCTTCTGCGATGTAAGCATCAGGTGCATCTTCCTGAACAATACGGGCCATCGGTCTGCGTAACTTTACTTGTACAATCAGATTACCTTTTAAGTCTCCAAACAACTCAGCATCATCAATATGTTTATCATACTTAATCTTATTTTCGATGGCTTTTAAATCAATCCGATCAATGCCTACTCCTTTGACCGGTTGGCCAGCCCGTTCGACCAATCGCAGGATGTCTGTTTCGTTCATGAAGTGGTTTTCATGTACATTTTCCAACTCAATTACAATTTGCTGACAAACTGATCCTCCCTGTTTGCGCTCACTAAAGGCAATCAAAAACGACAAGGCTCCGATCGCAGCCGCCACTTTTAGCTCTTTTCGTATATTAAGTTTCCATTTCATAAATACCTCTGAATCAACATCTCCTTAATGGGATTTACCAATGTGTCAATATCACCGGCACCGATAGTTGCCAACACTTCTATCTCCAGATCTTCCAGTTTCTGAACCACATTTTTTTTACTGCATCGTATTTTGACCGGGCTGGTGATGGATCCCATAAGCATGTCTGATGTTACTCCTTCAATGGGTTCTTCACGTGCCGGATAGATATCCATCAACAATACTTCATCTGCCATACTTAAACTTTGGGAGAATCCTGCCGCAAAATCACGTGTGCGAGTAAATAGGTGCGGCTGAAAGATGATGGTGAGCTTCTTTCCGGCATACATTGACTTTAATGATCTAAGGAACGCTTCAATCTCTGCCGGATGATGGGCGTAGTCATCAATATAGGTAACGCGATCCGTCTTAATAACAAATTCAAATCTACGTTTCACTCCCCGAAAAGAAGCCAGCGCTCTTTTGATGACGTCATCTGCGATGTTTAAGCGCTTCGCTACCAACGTGGCAGCGATGGCATTTTCCATGTTATGAAAACCAGGGACACCGAGCTGAATTTTTTCAATTGTCAAGGCTGAGCCCTTCAAATCGAATTCAAAAAATCCGCCCTTGGCGGTTATACGGCCGGCAAAAAATTGTCCCTGGCTCATGCCATAGGTTTCTTGAGATACATGAATTACTCCGTCTGTCAGGAAAGCCACAGACTCATGAATAATCAGAGTACCTTTTGTATTTATTTGTTTGATAAAGTCCTGAAACGAAATAATCATCGCAGCGTGATCACCATAAATGTCCAAATGATCAGCATCTGCCGATGTGACCACCGCTATTTGCGGAAACAGCCGAAGAAAAGAGCGATCAAATTCATCTGCTTCTGCTACGATCCACGTGTTCTCATTGACTACTCCGTTCATCACTAAGTTACTTTCGTAATTTGTAGTGATGCCGCCTAAAAAGGCAACCATGTTGACGTTAGCTTCCTTGAGAATATGAGCAATCAAAGAAGAGGTAGTTGTCTTTCCGTGCGTTCCGGCTACTGCTATGGTGGGATAGTTTTTAGTTAAAAGCCCCAAAACCTCTGATCGCTTGATGATCGAAAAACCATTTTCTTTCAAATAGGCATGCTCCACATGGTTTTTAGGAATGGCCGGAGTAAATACCACCAACGTGCGCTCAGGTGTGATATATCCCGGGATCATTTCAATTCTATCTTCAAAATGAATCTCCATTCCTTCTTCTATCAGTTCATGCGTGAGCGCTGTGGCTGTGCGATCATATCCGGCCACCCGCCAGCCCTTATGCTTAAACCACCGGGCCAGAGCGCTCATACCGATACCTCCAATACCGAGAAAATAAATGCTATTGTATTTCTCTAAATTCACCATCATTTCTCACCGATCAGTTTTTCTATTTCCCGGACAATATCTGTTGTGGCGTTTGGACGTGCGAGCCGACTCATGTTGTGCTGTAGTTTGCCGCAGGTAGTCTTGTCATGGAGAAGTGATAATGACTGATCAACCAATGAGTTTTTTGCCTCCTGATCTTTCACCATCAAAGCTGCTTCTTCCTTTACCAATGCCATCGCATTCTTGGTTTGATGATCCTCCGCCACATTGGGAGAAGGCACCAGAATGGAGGGCTTCTGTGCCACACACAATTCTGAAATGGAGAGAGCCCCAGCACGGGATATGACCACGTCTGCTGCTGCATAAGCTAAGTCCATCTGTTTTAAAAAATCAAAAATTCTGACTTTACGTATGTCTTTATCTGCTACCTGAGCTTTCACACTCTCAAAATACATTTTACCGGTCTGCCAGATAACCTGTACCTGTGCATCGATCAACTTATCAATACCTTCTGCTAAACTTTCATTGATCGTACGAGCCCCTAAGCTTCCTCCCAGCACTAAAAGTGTTTGCCGATGATCATCCAAACCCAACTGTGTAAGCGCATACGAGCGCTTATTCTCTAATTGAGTAATATCTTTTCTGACAGGATTGCCTGTGAAAACTATTTTTTCGCTTGGGAAATATTTTTCCATGCCCTCATATGCCACACAAACCCTGGAAACTTTTGAGGCCAATTGCTTATTGGTAAGACCGGCATAGGAGTTTTGCTCCTGAATCAGTGTGGGGATTTTACAAGAAGTGGCTGCCATCATAATGGGTCCGCTGGCATATCCGCCTGTACCGATCACTACATCTGGCTTAAATTCACGAATGATTCTCTTTGCTACAATGTAACTGGAAATCAATTTGAATGGAAAAGCGAGATTTGACCAGGTTAGCTTTCGCTGAATGCCACTGATCCACAATCCCTGAATTTTATATCCTGCCTCCGGAACACGTGTCATCTCCATCCGACCTTTGGCCCCCACAAACAAAATCTCAGCCTGAGGATGTCTCTCACGAAAGGCATTCGCAATGGCCAATGCCGGAAAAATATGTCCTCCGGTACCTCCTCCGCTAATAATTAACCGATATGGCGGTTTAACATTCATTATGCTGCCTTGGCTGTTACTGTTTTAGATTCTTTTATTTCAGCACTTTGTTGATTCCAACTTTCGTCTTGCTCGCCCCTACTAACACTCAGTATGATTCCTACCGACAATCCCGTGAATACCATAGCCGTACCACCCATACTAATCAAGGGAAGAGGCTGACCGGTAATGGGGCCCAGCCCGACTACAACACCCATGTTCACCATGGCTTGACAGACCAGGTCAAAACTCAATCCGGCCGATAACAAACCACCAAAAGCACGTTCACTATTATATGCTGCTTTCATCCCCCGGTGAAGAAGGATGAGATACAACACCAATACCATGATGCCACCAATCAGACCATACTCTTCAATCACGATGGCGTATACAAAATCAGAATAAGGATGAGGAAGTATGTTTCGTTGCTCACTGTTGCCCGGACCTTTGCCCAGGATACCTCCGGTAGACACGGCTATAAATCCATGAGTCGCCTGAAAGGAATGTTTGCCATTGACAAAAGCGTCCCAACGGCTTTTTACTGTTTCCCATCTATTTCCGAAGTGAATAGCGGCTGCGCCCGCTAATACTCCCACAAGAACCAACATAGCCAGGTACTTAACCGGGACCCGACCAATAAACATAATCAACATGCACGTGGCAAAAAGCAATACAGCCGTGGATACATTTGACAAACCAATTAAACCACAGATTACTCCACACCAGATTAACATGGGTATCAATGATTCTTTGATATCATCAATATTCTGTTGCTTTTTAGATAGCATGCTCGCCAGATTGATGATCAACGCCAGGCTGGCAAAATCAGAAGGTTGAAAAGAAGTGTTGATGATCGGAATCGTCAACCACCGTGAGGCGTCATTAATGGTATCCCCAAACTTAAAAGTATATAACAAGAGTGGAACACTAATCCACAATGCGAAGCGGGATAACTTAGAGTAGTACCGGTAATCAATTTTATGCGCAATCCACATCGCTCCCAAACCTAAAAAAACCATAAAGGTGTGTTTGATCAGATAGGATTCAGGACTCATCGTGCGTTTATACGCCAATGTACCAATGGAGCTATATACCACCAGAATACTCACCAGTGATAAGGCAAAAACCACCGCCCAGATGACCGGGTCACCTTGCAGGTTTTTATCAGCCCATGTTTTCACTTTTGTGATCATACCTTTGCTTCTTGTGTTTGATTTTTTAATGCCAGAACAGCCGCCCTAAATTGTGTACCACGGTCTTCGTAGTTTTTGAATAAATCAAAGCTGGCACATGCCGGTGATAATAATACTACGTCTCCAGCCTGTCCCACGGATAATGCTATCTTCACCAACTCCTGTATGGATTGGGTTTCATAAATAACTGGAATAATGTCTGCAAAGAACTTCTTCAGTTTTTCATTTTCTTTACCCAAACAAATAAGAACTTTTACTTTCTCTGAAACTGCTTTTTTAATCAAGTGGTAGTCATTTCCTTTGTCAACACCACCCGCTATCCAGATCAACGGCTGCTGATAGCTTCCCAAAGCATATATGACAGAGTCAACATTTGTTGCTTTAGAATCATTGACAAATTCAATCCCCGCAATACTGGCAATGGACTCCAGGCGATGAGGGGCATTCTTGAAAGTCTTTAATCCCAGCCGAATGGCTTCTTCAGATGCACCCGCCAGCACTGCGGCTGTAACCGCTGACATTGTATTGATCAGATTGTGCGGTCCTTTCAGAGTAGTCTCTGATTGTTTGATGAAAAAACTACCCGAGGACATTTTGAACACCATTTGCTTACCATCAAAATGAACATTGGTACTGGCCTGTTTTAACGAAATTGGGATTGTCTTGGGAACCATCACCCTTTTCTCAACTTCCCTTCCGGTAACTTCATCGTCCGCATAGTAAATGAACTTACCCGAAGGTTTCATGTGTTCAATCAGTCTAAACTTCGAATGGACATAGTTTTCCATTTTATACTCGTACCGATCAAGGTGATCAGGAGTAATATTAAGAAGGATACCAATTTCTGGCTGGAAGCTGGTGATGCCATCCAATTGAAAACTACTGATCTCAATGACGTACCAATCGTATAGACCATACGCTACTTTGCGCGCCAGACTTTCCCCTACGTTACCTGCCAGAGCTACGTTGAATCCGGCTTCTTTTAACAAATGATATGTCAACAAAGTGGTAGTCGTCTTTCCATTCGTGCCGGTGATCGCAATTACTTTCCCGTGAAGGAACCGAAAACCAAATTCTATCTCGTCAATGATTTCAACTCCCTTCTCTTTTGCTTTCTTTATGACTTCTGCCTGTGGTGAAATGCCAGGACTTTTGATAATCAAATCCGCCTCCAGTATCCTACCC